>Ga0214543_1013643_pt1 | contig 10065 bp, 4 predicted proteins | sample CNSS2metaG_FD_160094 | JGI IMG/M metagenome (GOLD analysis project Ga0214543, IMG submission 160094) | Root nodule microbial communities from cowpea collected in UCLA plant growth center, Los Angeles, California, USA - CNSS2 | ecosystem: Host-associated > Plants > Roots > Nodule | place: USA...
TTTATATAAAGTGGCATTTCCAAATGACACAATTTTAAATATAATATGACAATGTAAAAGATGGTGGTTACAAACGCCATATTATACATGTACATTATGACTGTTATCAAACTGACGTATTATATTGCGAAAAGTGACAGTTTTAATTAACCGTCGTATTGAAAACATCGTTATATACATGATTTTTTGTAGTGAAAATAAAATAAAAGATGAAAAAGAAAAAGAAAAAAGGCAAGCTTTCACCAAGGAGTTACTTGCCTACAAAAAGAGTTTTTCAAAGAGGTGCAACATCACTCTTCATTCTCTTCCCAAACCAAGAGAGAAGAACAGAAACACAAGCAAGAAAGGGATAATGGCATTGCAAAGAAAAAGGGCATCTCCAAGTTTAGGGATGGAATCATTAAAGATGAAGAAAGTTCTCATCAATTCAAGTCATCCTACATTAACAAAGACTTCAAGAATTTGAGGTCATATTCTCTCCAACAAAAGGAGAATGATGAAGGCTTGATCTCTACCAATGATGATAGCTCATGGCACATGCTTAGAAGAAAGGGAGTTCCTTGATCCCTTCCTTTGCTTTTATTTTCTTTAGTTTAAAATTCCATTAAGTTGGCTTGGTTGACTATTTTTAAGTTGACTTGTTGACTTTGACTTTGGGTTGACTTGTTGACTCAAAAGATTAGTTTAACCTTAAACCAACATGCTAATAAATTCCTTAATTTGCTTTTGTAGGAATAAGAAAGGAGGAGGACCACATAGGAGACACTTGGCGTCCTAAGGAAGAGAGAGAGGAACAAGACTTTTTAGAAGCATCTAGAAAGGGGAGGCCCACATACCTTGGACACCAAGTCTTCTAGAAAGTTCTAGAACCCTCTTTTGGGAGCCTTGGCCATGAAGACTTGCCACCTAGATGGCTTGGACGAAAATTCACCCATGTGCACCCTAGGATGACCTACTTTCTAGAACATGGTAGGTTTCTTTTGTAATCCTTTAACTTAGTTGTTTTGCTAAGGGGCTCCTAGACTTGTCTATTTAAAATGACCTCTTACACTTGTACAAGGGTTGAACATTTTGGAGAAATTATATACTTTGTGTTTCAATCTTTTGTGAGAGCATTCCTCCTTAGGGAGTGGAGTTCTTTCAAGCCTTATCTTGCCTTGGCAAGTGGCAGCATACACCACTCATCTTCAAGGTTGCCATGGCTTCTTCTAGCCTAGCCTTGTAGTGGCGTGAATCCTCCATTCCTCCCCTTTCCCTTGTTTTTCATTTTATGTTTCTTTACTCTTCTTGGTTTATATTGTTTCTATTATATGTTTTTCCTTTTGGTTTCATACTCTTCATCAATCCATTCTCCTCCTCTCTAAATCCTTGGAAAGGAACCTTCACATCTAGATAGCTTGCTATCTTAATGTCCAGTGGGGATTTCCTTTGTTTTCTTAATCAATCATCACCATATTCATTAATCTTCTAAAAGGAACAAGATAATCCTACATCAACTTTATTACTTATATGATTTGGTACACTTGCCAATTTTATAATAAAAACTAACATAAATGACTTAGTCTATAGGAATCAAAAAAAAAAAAATTCAATAATCCCCCTTAGTGTAGTATAAGGACTTGAGTATGAACCAAAGGAACTCTAAATTTAGTATCTAATTTGTGGAAGTTTGACCATGAAAACTAATATAAAAGATGGTGGAAATGTAAACTATACTAAGTAGTGTAGAATGATGAAAGAAACTCATGTAAAGAAACTAAAAATAGTGAAAATAGATGTGCTAAAACAGTGACAATTTTCATATTGGCAAATGATGAATGGAATCTTCAAATCAATGTGCAAAATGAGATTATAATGATGTAAAATGAGTAAGGGATGAGCAAAACATCATGGAAATATGAAGGGAATTAATTCCTATAACTACCCAAAACAGTGAAGAAACCTAAAATATAAAACTTTTTGTAAAAGAACATGTAAAGTCAAAGTAAGAATAATGGCGAAAAAAACTGAACAAAATTATCTAACTTTCTAAGTTTTAAGAATTCTGAAACAAAACTTGCATCAAATGATTAAACAGGTTTACCAACATTAAACTAGATTAAGAAACACAATAGCGATGCTAAACAAATTGTAAAACTGGAAAACATAAAATGGGTTGAAGGAATTAAAAAGGTAAAAATGGGTTTTTTCTGAAACTAAAGTCAAGACCGATTCAACCTTCACTCCGGACTACCAATGATTCATTATGAACTTTTGGATTACAGTGATCATTTTAGATTCCTTACACTTAATTCTTTATCAAAAAACCGAGTCTAGTAAAGTGTAAAGAGGAAAATCAAGTGATCATTCCTCAAGATTCGATTCTAATTCATAATTTGAAAATGGGTTTGTTGTATTATATGTAAAACTGTAAATTGGTAGAAAGTGTAAATGACTAAAAGTAAAGAAAAACAATAAAGCAAAGCAATAAAACTAGAAATTGATTTGGAATTTAGAATTCAAGATGGAACCTGATTCAGAATTACACAATACATTATTCATCACCCAATGATCATAACGACCATCAAATTTTGGTATTGTTTTGGTTGAACAAAAGAACACTTAGGTGCCATGTTTTGATCACATTTTTCTGTTGTAGTAAATTGGGACATGTGATTAATGAGTGCGGATCCTCAAATGAGAGAAATCAAGGGGTAGAGAAAATAATAACAGAAGAGAAGATAAGGATAAAACCATTATTGTGATTGTATTTCTCCGTGAAGCTATCATTATTAATAAAGAGGACTTGTTGATCTCACCAGCTAGTAATATGTATAGGTTATTGAATATGTTGTCCCATTCATACAAAGAGGGACATGTCTCTCATCTCATTGTACAACAACCATCAATGTCTAAATTTAATTATACAAAAACATATTTTGGAATAGGGACATGACATCATTTATGAACACAATATTATCTCCATGCAACTAAAGACACCAAACAACATCAAAACACAATATTACACACTTTTTTATTAATTAAACTTTTAGATTCGAACCTTAGCCAAAACGCATAGAGGATTCTTCTTGTGCTGAGTAATTCCTGGCAACACCTCAGTATCAATATCTTCCTTTGTCATTCCGGCTGGTAATTCCCAATCAAATGACTTGAGAAGATTCGCCAGAATAAGATCCAATGAAGCAATTGCCATTATCAAACCAGGGCAAATTCTACGTCCAGCACCAAATGGAATGAACTCAAAATTTTGCCCTCGAAAATCTATTGTATTATCTAAGAACCTCTCTGGAAAAAACTCATCTGGGTCTTTCCAAGTGTTAGGGTCTCTATGGACAGCCCAAGCATTCACATATACTATTGTCTTGGCTGGAATTTCATAGCCCTCTAAAATACATGCTTCATTTGTTTCTCTTGGCACGAGTAAGGGCGCCGGTAGATGCAGTCTTAATGTCTCTTTTATTACAGCCTTGAAATAGGGAAGCTTTTGAATATCATCTTCAGATAGAAAATCTTTTTCACCTGCCAAATTCCTAATTTCTTCTTGAACTTTCTTCATTACCCTTGGATTTTTTAATAGTGCTGTCATAGCCCATATGGTTGTAGCAGCAGTTGTATCCGTTGCTGCTACAAGCATGTTCTGCAAAAAAGAAATCAACAGTTCATAACTGATCAAAAACATTTTCAGAAAATTATTATTGAGAATGTTTTTATTTAATATCCTAATATATAGTGTAATTTTTTTTAGAGTTGGTAATTTGTCTTTAAATAAATCTCACATAAAATGTATTTTTCAATGGAGGAAATGTCTTAAATGAATTGTCTCTTTTTTTATTTATTTTTTGTTTGTTAGATAGATGGATTAGATTTGTTTATTTAAGGTGAAACTATGTTTAGATTATTATATACGATTATCCTTATTTATATATTATTTTGAGTACATAAATATTAGTTGTTAATTTAAATAATTCAAAATATCTAATACAAAGATCAATTTCCCTGTATCCTACATTGGAGACTACACTTGTCAAAGTGTCCATGTTAATATTTGTGCTACATAGCCTCCAATGGAGGTCTAAGGGAAACAAGGATTTGTCTTTGAAACCTCATCTTCGTCAGACAGCACCGATGATCCAACCTTAACTTAGTTAAGTTAATGTTATTAGGGGTCAATCACTGCATTTGAGATATTGTCTACTTTGGAAAGTGAAACTCCTTCATGATTTTATCTTTAAAAGGAATCACAGAGGGTTAGATGAAGAATGTGTATTTAAATTATCATTGACCGCAACTCTTATGAGGTGTACTAAAACAATTGTCACTATTGGAATGCACATAGTTATTCTCAATTATTATGGAAAATGGTTACAATACTGACAAAATTCCTGGGAAGAAATATGATTTTAGAAACATTGGAAGGAATGAGACTTAAGTGGAATGCAAACAAACAAATGATAATAACCCAACATTTGTTATTGGAAATCCCATGAATAAGGTTCATGTGGTTTAAACCAAGTCAGTTGTTAGTTCTAATAACACTTAATTGATTTTAAATCAATTATGTTCATATGGTGTGTATGTGAAAGTGCTAGAAACTGCATTATTGAGAGGATATATGAGCTGTAAGAAATTTAACTTAAACAAGGTTTTTAATGATTTTAATATTCGAACCTATATGAGTGTCGGGTGGGGCCACTTGTATGAGATCTTGACATGATCTCTAGAGCACTCATGAATGTCGGGCATGCTCATGGCCTAGTAAACATAACACAACAACAACAACAAGGATTGTGGGGTTGTTTTGTGATTGATAAACCACTAACACACAAGTATCTCTGGTTCATATAACTTAATATACCAACTACACTGTGTTAAGTTTCTCAATCTAAGACTGGTTCATATAGCTTGTTATACCAGCTCTAATGCATTACATCTTATATGAGATCCAGAATTTTATTCAGTCATTCTTTTCTTATTTTTGCAATATGTGGATGATAGTTATAAAAACGATGTTTTAATATTGCAAAGATAACGTTGGTGCAGTTTCGGATATTGAAATCTGGTTGCTTTCGTTTCGAATAATTACCAAGCCTGTTACACTACAAGAAAATCCTTCATAAATAACCAATTTTAGTGACAAAAAATAATTAGTCACTACAGTGGACAATTTAGATATCAATTTATAAACTAAAAATTATTGGTAACCAAAGTACTTTCAAAAAGTTATAATTGATAACTAAAATAATTTCTATTATGAATTAGTCTCTAAATTGTTCACTTAACCTTAACTACCTAGGTTTTGGCTACCAAAAGAATTGGTCTCTAAATTAGTCTCTAATTATTAAATTAGTTTCTAAATTGATCTCTAAACATATTTTTTGGTCATAAAATTGGTCATTATTTGATAGTTTTCTTGTAGTGTTATGACAACTAGTTGAACATTGTTGAACTGTTACAATTATCCCAACAAGCCCTAGGATTTTATGCCCATCACAACTCCTCATTCACACTTATAAATAAGTATCTTGTGTTTCCTCTAAAACACACCTCTCGTGTCCTTTTCTTTTCTTTCTTCAAGCTCCCTTCTCTCCACTTTTATTTTCTTCTATTATCTTAGGTTACTTACTCTTTAATTAGTATTTTCTTGTTAATTATGAAATTCTCGAAAAATTCGGAAGTTTCTGTTATATCCTAAAAGGCTTATGCAACACACTGCAGATAAATTCTTAAAGACAATAAATATACACGTTTAAAAAAATGTTCTTTTGTACGTGATTTGTTGGCTTTACCAACAATCAGAGTCCCCGATCCCATCCATATGGGTGCTATTTAAAATTTATCTAAAACTTATGGCTTATGCTTAAGGATGATATTCTGCCTATTTTGGGAAATTTCACTCGAATGGCATCCTAGCAAGAAGCTGTAACTCGATTTATCTCCCTAATAGTGAAGATAAAGAACCGTGTGGAACTTAGGGACTATAGACCCATCTCTTTATTAGTTGTGCGTAAAAAATTGTCTGAAAGGTACTGAGAGTTTAATGAAAAGATTTCTTCCATTAAATATTGACAAAGCACCCTCTTGGAGGAGAAATACGTTACACATTGTCTAGTGTCTTTATGGCAACAAGTTCGGGGATGAATCAAGTAGACTAAAAAAGTTAATGTATGATTTCTTGCTATATATGTTAGAATAGGGTTTTACTTGAGTTAGATTAGGGAATGCATTGTGACGGTGCCAGTGGAAGGCTTGAGTGGATTAATGAGGAAAGCATGTGGAGGGCTATAACATTGAGGAGTAGGGTTTGAACCATCTGATCTACTTTTGCACTGATCTGGTCCATTAAAGATCCATTTAATTAAATTTTCTTTTTATATTTTATTCATATTTTATAATTTTTTTCAAAACAGATATTTGTTTAACTTAAAAGATTGAAAAATCTAAATTTCCAATCCAAATTATATTCAGATCAAAATAATCTTAAGAAAATTGACACTTTTTTTGCGATAAACTCTCTTCTTTGTTTCAAAATTTCAAGATAAACCCTAAATCCTCTTCATTCTTTCTTCTATGCTATTCACACAAAAATTTTAGTGGCCAACAAATGTAGACCTAATTGGAAATCTTAAACCTAATATGTGTTTCTCTTTTTGTTCATTCTTCTGTTGGATTTTGTTTCACACGCTGGAAAGACTGTGGAAGTGTAAATGAGAAAAGTGGAAGAAGTGAAGGTTAAACAACGGTGAGAAGAGAGAATTAGTAGCAATTCAAGTATGTTGTCAAGGAAAACTATTTCTCAGTGCGAGAATTAGTAGCAGTACGAGATAGTATTAGATTTTTTTTTTTCTGAATGGATATTATATTTATTCAGATAATTTTAGTTTTCTTAAATTTTATAATAATTTATATAATATATAATCTTTAATCTTTTATATTATTAAATTATAATATTATTATATGTTTTAATATTTTATATATTATTTAACTTTCTTTTTATATGTCTTAGATGAAATAGTTATTTTCTTACAAAATATAGATTTAAATTTAAAATTTAATTTATAAAAAAATTAATTTTTATTAAAAAGTATGGGTCTAGAAATTTGGATCGAAAATTTAATCCAAATATCTGGATTTAAAATTTATAAAAAGAATAGATTTAAATTCAAAATTTGATATAAATATATGGATCTGGACTAGATTTAGATTGGATTTTTTAAAATGCAATCTACACTTATCTCTAGGAAAGGAATCTTACGAGGAGAAACTCTTAATGACTATTACATCACATTAATTAAGGAATTACTTTAATGCTATATTACTCTTAATGCCTACTATATCATGTTAATTAATAATTGACTCTAATGAATATTAAAGCGGTATAATTTAAGTTTAAATTCAATTTAGAAAAAATAGTTTTATAGCCACTTATACATTATAATATAATTATATTTTAATTGATGTTAGATATCAAACAAGCCTAAATCTTGAACTTTAGACCTCTATCCCTCTGTTTTGTCTACCTAGGTATTCTTAATGAAGCTAATTCTAGGAGGGAGCAGACCTAAAATTTGGTCATTTCTAAACTCAATAGTTAACTTAATGCAAGTAACAGTTTGTGAATAACTGGTAACGTGTAGCAATCATAGCACATATGATGAATGTCCTATAATATGGACCTTAGCTCCTTTATATGTTTTTAATATATATATATATATATATATATATATATATATATATATATATATAAAATAAATCATGTGCTATAGTCATCTTTACTCAGAATCTCTGAATATTTCCAATCAAATCTTTTTGTTCTTGAACTAAGAAAAAAGGTTATGCCTTTTCTTTACTCAGAATGGCCTTAATAAGAATTTCAAATTTCACCGAACAAGTTTTTTTAAAATTAAAATGAAACATATTTTTTTCCATAAATTTCTATTATTTCTATAAGATTAGATAGAATCTTATAGAAATAATAGAAAAATACATTAAACTATGTTTTCACATATCAAATAGTTTCTTTTCATATCGATGTGTACGATATTTTTTCAGCATTCATATATACGAGATAAAAACTTTCATTTATAGTTTTTTTCTTTTTATTATAGTATTTATAAAAAAAATGAAATACTAAAGAAAAACTGTAAATGAAATAGAAATTTAGAAAACCTATGATCCTACATTAGTTTCCTAGACAAGATTTTTATGAAGTATATCAAGATTTTTAACCTATTTTGTCCTAATCTGTTTCTGGCAAGCAACAAAGCGAAAACGGTAAAAATGACCCGTTTTACCACCTCTGACACAAGTTAAAAGGGTGTAGTGTTGTGTATGACATAGTTGTGGTTTGGCTGTACAAGTTTGAGTTTGACGTCCATCTTTTGTGTCCTCTTTCGGGTTTACCTGGTTTGTTGACAAGGACATGTGAAAACTGAGTCTGTAACAGTCTCACTTATAGGTTAAGGGAAGGGAGTTCTACATTATTAGGAGCTACCATTTTCTATGGTGAAACAACATGGAGGTGTCGGCTGGTCTCATTCTTGGCTTCATATGAGTATTTTGTTTCTTCTTTTGTATTGACTTTGTCACAATACTAATCTGGTTTCGAGGACTGGCATATGGGTGTTTTCTTAGAAGGTGGTGTTCTTCAAATGGGTAAACACATAATGTTCTTCAGTGTTTTTTTTTTCCTCGTGTCATATGCCGGTTTTTGTTACTCAAGTAGATAAATTAAAAGAGACAGAGAAAAGAACTTTTACCATGAACACAGCTTTGATATGATCGTTTTCGAGATCTACAGAAAACGAACGTTGCTTTTTGAGTTGAAGTAAGACATCAATCAAGTCCTCGTTCTCTGGTGTCTTTCTATTTGGATCCATATGTTCATCAATCACTTCTTGGTAGAAGGTATCCAACTCCTTGAAATTGTTTTCAAGACGAGCACGCAGTCCTGTGATTCTATCAATCCAACCCAAGAAAGGAATATAATCTGAGAAAAAAAACATGCCCATCATGGCTTGACACTCATTCAGTAGCCCATGGAACTTACTCCTTTCTGTTCCTTCATCTTCATACCTGGTGGAAAGTCGACCAATATATGATAGTAGAGTTTAGTAAAACATTTTATTAAAGTTATAATCAATCTTGTACTAAAAAGTATATGGTGTGATATCACATTATGATAAAAAAATGCAATACTTTTTAAAAACAATAAAATTTAGAAAATGATTTTTAGAAGTGTAACCATCTCTCATTTATACCCTAATATCTAAAGTCATCTTTATATATATATATATATATATATATATATATATATATATATATATATATATATATATATATATATATATATATATATATATATATATATATATACATATATATATATATATATATATTAGTTAATTAAATTAATTTATTTTACAAAATATAAAAATTAGATAAAAATATAATATTGTTATGTATTAAATGTAGAAAGGATCCATTTAATTTTCTTTGATGTCAATTATCAATAAAAACAATTATAATTATATTCTACAAATCTCGTACAATACCTTCTCCCGAAGGCAATTCTGCATATAATAGTGCTGGTGAGGGACATGAGGGCATCACTCAAATTTGTAACCTTGGAGGATGAGGCTTGCATTGATATTTTTCTAATCATTTGCTTGACCTCAAAGTGCCTTATTGAGGAAAAGTTAGAGACACGAATGGAGCTAAGAAGATGAACAACACAAATTTTTCTGATTTCTCTCCAATAACTGTTGTATGGGCAAAATGCAATGTCAATCCCATTATAAGACAATTTCTGTTGGCCAAGTAATTTAGGTCTCCCACAAAACTCAAGGTCATGATCTTTCATTACCTCTTTCGCAAGTTTAGGAGAGGAAACAACAATGGCTGACCTTAAACCTAATTTAAGGGAAAATACTGGTCCATACTTTTTTGAGAGTTGCCATAGCTGAAGATAAAGAGAAGAATTATTGAGCTGATAAAGGTTCCCTATTATGGGAAGGCCTCTGGGACCTGGTGGGAGTGATGGGTTATTCAAAGTTTTGAGGTATCTGA
>Ga0214543_1013645_pt1 | contig 10064 bp, 6 predicted proteins | sample CNSS2metaG_FD_160094 | JGI IMG/M metagenome (GOLD analysis project Ga0214543, IMG submission 160094) | Root nodule microbial communities from cowpea collected in UCLA plant growth center, Los Angeles, California, USA - CNSS2 | ecosystem: Host-associated > Plants > Roots > Nodule | place: USA...
ATAAATCTTCTATTCTGATGTAGGACTCTTAATATTTTACAAATATATATTTTTGTAATATTTCATGAACAATTACAGAGATGTAAACTATATATATGAATATGAAGTTATGTTATTATTAATGTTCTCTCAAGGAAAATTTTATGGTAAAAGAAAAATTAATTCCATATCTTTTTATCAAATAATAATTATTTAGTATAGTAGTCGGGGCGTCACATGAGGCATTCCAGGTTGCTGGAATAGGAACACCTGACAAGTGTTCCAATCTGTATACGCCCTTACCCACAACTTCCTTGACACAGAATGACCTTCTTCCTAGTTGGGTGAGAATTTCCCCTCGTTTTTTTGGGTAGCACTTGCCATTCGCCAAACTAGATTTCCCTGGTGAAAAGACATGGGTTTGATTTTGGTATTGTAGCGGCGGTGGGCTCTCAGCTTGGTGTACGAGTCTTTCTCTCAGGCTGTCTGCTTTGAATCTGCTCTCAGTTGGTTGGTCTACATGTACAATGATTTTGTCTCCCAAAGTTGATGGAAATTTCATAGCTAAGTGATATGTGGATACCACTGCACCAAGTATGTTCAACGAAGGTCTCCCTAGCAAAATATTATAAGAGGCATGAGCGTCAACAATAAGGTATTGAATTTTTACCATTCGTGTCATTCTCCTTGCTCCAAATTTGGTGAACAAATCAATGTAGCCCTTCGTATTCACTCGTTCCCTTGAGAAGCCTATGATCGGCTCTGAGTATTGCTAGATTTCTGCCTCCGAAATTCTTAATTTTTTGAAAGTGTCCCAGTACAAGATATCCACTAAACTACCCTGGTCCACCAAGGTTTTCCTTACTGCAAAGTTTTCAATCTTCACTGAGATCACCATTGGGTCATCATGTTGGGGGTCAATGGCTTGGAAATCCTCATTACGAAATGTGATGGGTGGCATGTGCCGCCGGGGACATGTAGATACGACATTGACACTTTGGATTGGTCAGACGTACTTTTTTATCGTGGACATTGTGGCTCCGCCTCCTACGAAGCCTCTTGATATATAGTTGATAACCCCTCTCAGTGGCTTCTCCTTCACATCCTGCTCCTTATCTTTCTAGGGCTCAACACTCCTTTTGGTGCCTTCTTCTCGCCTCTCCTGGTACCTTGACGTTCTTCGTGGTCGCTCCTCATATCTTCCTTCTCGCTCTTCTCTAGAAGAGAATCCCCCTTCCCCCCGTATGACAAATCTTCTCAGGTGTCTTGCTTTTATAAGCTCTTCGATTTTATCCTTCAGGGAAAAACAATCCTCCGTCGTGTGCCCATAATTTCGATGATACCTACAATGCTTAGTGGTGTCCGCATTTGGGGGAGTCGGGACCCTTTGAGGGATTGCTATTAGGTCGGCATTCAGGGCGTACTCCAAAATTCTCGCTCTATTAGACACGAGGGGTGTATACTTGTTGTACTTTGGTTGTCTAGAGTCCTTGAACCTATTGTCAAGTCATGGCACTAACACCCTTTCCTTGTCGATGTATTTCTTTTCCTGAGTGTCTGATCGGGTCGTACTGCAAAAATCCTTTAATTCTTCCATCTGCATGAATTTGGTTGCTCTAGTTCGAAGCTCGTCCATATTGTTCACGAGCTTCTTGCACAGACTGTCAACAAATGGGCTAGGCTTCAATGTTGTTATAAGGTGGTAAATGGCGACCTCAGGATTCAGATTAGAGATATTCAATGATATCTTCCCGAACCGCTCCATAAATTCTCACAGAGATTCACCCTTCTCTTGTCATATATTCACTAATGCCAGAGAGGTGAGATGACGTGGTTTATTGGTGGCGAACTGAATGCCAAAATGGGTGACCAATGTATTCGAAACAATCGATAGAGTTGGGTGGTAATCGTGTGAACCAATTGAGTGCAGGCCCCTTCAGGGATGTTGAGAATACACGACAGAGAATTGCGTCATCTAAAGTGTACAACCTGCTTGGGTGGTCAACACGTGCTCCTCTGGATCAGTAGTGCCATCGTACTAGTTGTAAGACCTAAACAAATTAGACTAAAGGGAAACATATGGATAAAACTAATGGCTTGATTAATATTGCTAATTTATTTAATTAGGTTATTAAATTATGAAATATGAAATAATTATTATCTGAGTAATTTAAGTTATTGTTGTATTTATAATAATTATTTAAGTGATGTAAGAAATTATGGTTTGTGAAGTATAAGTGTTTTTATACTTATAATGCATGATATGTCATGTGACGGCATGTAGCCTAGTGGTGAAAGTTGTGTGCAATGTGTGCAAGGACGCAGGTTTTAACCCGGTTGGTTGAGTTTCTTTGGTGGATGTGTAAAATCATATTTTTCTATTTTTCTCTCTCTTCTTTAATGGTGGGGCCCACAAAAATTGATTAGGTTTTCTTTTTCCCTTCAAAAGCTTTGCTGCCATATATTAATAGAAAGGCCAAACGGCCAAATAATATACTTTTATTTTAAAAAAATATAAACAGAATAGGCTAGGAATAATAAGAGACAAAATGTAGTTTTAAATATTAGGATTTTGAGAGGGAGAGAACAAGAGCTGGAGAAACGGGAGAAACATGGAGAGTGAAAGAGGAGGCAGCGGGAGAAACGCGAAGAACCAAATCTAGGTAGGGGAAGCCAACCTTGCATTCTTCTCTTGTTTTCTTATTGTTTGCTTGATGGATGGAATGGGAAAAGCATGCATGTGTAGGGGAAGTTAACTTTCTTTTCTATTTGGGTTAAAACTTGACCTTGTTTTGTTTGCTTGATGAATGAAACTTGAAAGGCATGCATGTGTAGTGTAGAGGAAGCCAACCTTGTATTCTATTTTTTGTTAATCTTGCTTATTTTCTTCCCGTTCTTGTGGTATGATGATGGTGTGAATCTGTTTCTATTTCTATAATTTGATGTTGGAGTGCCATATGGATTCTTGCTCTACGTGTAGTGTTGGGGTTTTTTGTTGGTGTTGAGCTTCAGTGTTGGGAGACAAGGGTGTACATTATTTTTTTTTTTTTATTGATGGTACAACATGATAGTATGTGCAGTTGTGCATTTTTCAATATTAACCTTTTCGTTTGTTTTGGGGTCATGATTTTTCTTGTAATACATGGGTTAGGTTCTAGTTTTGTGAAGCTTTGATAGTTGGGGTGTGTGCATGATTCATGGGGTTGTTTACCATGGTGTGTATGAAGTATGAGGTTTGATTTGAGATATCCTTGAGAAGATTGCAACGCATGGTCGTGGGTATCTCTTCTTTTGTCAAGTCTAGGTTGCCTTTAACTCTTAGGGTTGGTGGTATAATTAAAGGGGTTGCATGTTATATTGCATGTTTTGACGTGTTGCAGCTTTAGGGTGTTACACTAGCTCATAGTCAATCCCTTTCAGCGTACGGGAAGTGGTGGTGTGTACCCTGGATTTGTCTCGCCCTATGCCGCCCTCTCCTTCTCCATTACTATGAGATTCTTCCCTTTGTGGGGAATTTTGCTCAATTTGCCTTCGCATCCGCTGGTTCTCCTTTCTCAAGGCATTTATCTCTTCCTCGTTCTTGCGTCTCAATTCCTCCAACTGACGGTTCATCTATCGTTGCATCTCTGCTACTACTGTATTTTGATCGATTATTGCTCTTGTCGACACCATCCTTCTTGAGAATAGCCTGGCCCCACGGTGGACGCCAATTGTACCTGATCGATACTATTTTAGTACGGAACCAGACGATCTCAAGAACCCTCTATGTCGAACGTCCTTATGTTCCCCTCCAACCTCTTCCTGGATCTTCTTGTCGTTTGAACTCCAAGGGTGGGGGTACCTGCAGGCACTCCGACGCTCAACTCAAATAATGATTTGATATGTGGTGTATCTAGTAAAGTGAGAAAAGCATACCTTTACGTGTTCACTAGGCCTTAATTTATACTAATTTCTTAACAAACCTGTTACTATTATTTGCGGGCCATTTGTATTCGAGGATCAATTCGTTCCCTTTCTGACTAAGGTTGTACGCGTCGGTTATTTCCTTATTGACTGAGATTGTGTGTCTGCATTTTGTCAGAGATCAACTATATACTTTTGAACGAGATTGTTCATCTATGCCTTTGTTAAAGATCAACTCTTTCCATTTTGAGATTTGTGTGTCAGTACTTTTGTAAAAGATCAACTCTTTCCATTCTGAGATTTGTTTGTCTGTACTTTTGTCAAAGATCAGCTCTTTCCATTATGAGATTTGTTTGTTTGTACTTTGCCAAACATCAACTCTTCCCTTATTTAATAAGACTACGCGTTGCTTCTCTGCACCTCTACAAAGCAATTCCATTTTCCATCCATAGCCTTATTGGGCTGGGATATACATGGCCAACTGGGTCGGGATGTTCCCGACCTTCTTGTCTTGCCAATGTCCCAATTGCGCTTTGTTGGGCTGCTATGCAAAGAGGTCATCCTTCAGCATCTACTAATTGGGCCGGGATGGTGTCGGTCGTTCGTACATCTTGGTTGGGCCGGGATGATACTGACCAACCCCACCTCCGTGGGCCGGGATGGTATCGGTCAACCCCTACACTGTTGTTTTTAGTCTATTTTGGATTTGTATTAGAATTAGAACTGTGTTTCTTTTTGTCCAGTTTTATTTTTCGGTACTTTCCAATTTATGAATTTTGAATTTTTTTTGCATATATCTTGAAGAGTTATTGTATTTTTTCTACAAAATTATTAATTAGATTAGGGTTTAGTCTTTTGATGGATAATAGATTAATTGGAGCATAATTCAAAGTTGAATTTTCTATAGAAAGATAATTCATGTTTAGGAAAAAAAAGACTTATTATCGAGTTGAGAAGAACAATAATTATTTTAATTAATGATTAATTTTAAATTAAACTCTGCAGGTTTATGAAAAAAGTTGAATCTTTGGAAGGAGAAAGAGACTTAAGACTTCAAGATAATACAAGTCTACTATCAGGTGTGATTTGTAACGTCCCATTTAATAAATAAACATACTTAAATGACACGTCACACAATATAATAATACGAGCAGAGGTACGGAGTAGGGACTCACTCTCTAAAGATATCCAAGAGTAAAAAGAATAATCCTGGGGCACACCACGATGCCAAACAAGACAAGGTACGAGGTTTAAAGTAACTAGAAACACAACACAAAACAAAATAATACATGGGCCATAGCCCTAGCAAAAAGACATAAGAAGAATAGCCCAAGTCCAGTCGACTACGCAGCGAAACCATTGCCTCCCTATTGGCCAGGGGTGTTCCTCGCATCTGCTCACATCAACAAGTTGATGATCATTGCAAAAGAGAGAACCACACAGCAGAACACATAACAAATAACAGAAGGGTAAGCTAGATCCAAAATAGTTTTATCGTGCAATCAGATATGCCTTCATAGTCAAATATACATACATCATCCAAGCATGTTATGAACTTTCAATCAATACACTAAGACTCGACTCGACTCATCTGGATACATATAATCTAGTCGAATTCAGCGGATGCTTGCACTTATGGTGGATACCTCTGCTCACCCACGAGTTGCTCACCCCCGAGCTATGTGTTACAAGTGTTACAATGAATCAATCCCCCACACACAAGGTTAGCCCTTAATGAGTTTTAGGCCTCCGGCTACTCTCACCACAAGAGTCAGTCTGCTCTAAGTGAGACTAACTGACTCCTTAGTGTGTCAGGATGCAATCCTTACCTTGAATCCTTACCAAATTATATAGATGGGGCACCACCATGGACACCTACTAACAAGGGCCATGGAATTATGTCCAGACCACTGAAGTGCGACCCTGAAACCCCACCTAGAGATTTCAAGGAATTACGCACTGACCATGGACCAATCATAAACAAAACAAGTAATATTTAACATGCATATGTATGTATATATATATATATATATATATATATATATATATATATATATCGTGCCACACTTACAATCCATCCTCATTTGTATTCCATGTTGAATCCATTCCATTCATATTTCCCAAACCACGAATGTAAAAGTGTATTTCATACCGACACCACGCCGTATTCATTAACCAACCTTCACTCATGTCTCATGTCAAACCCATACCAAACTCATCATTATAATTCCATGAATCATCTCATATAAACATCATGCTCACATCATGTTAAAACTCATGAATTACAATTTATACACCATCTCATTCATAAAAAGTCACTCAATTCATATCTTAAAAGTAATATCCATACAAGCATAGAGTCAACATTTGAGATCAAAGAAACATCAGAGCCAGCCACATTCTCGCCCAGCTTCTTGCTCAGGCAGAAAGGTCTCGCTCAGGCGAGAAGGACTCTCGCTCAGGCGAGAAGGACTCTCGCTCAGGCGAGAAGGACTCTCGCTCCGGCGAGCTCCTTTCGCCTAAGCGAGAGCTCGACTTCCAGTATAGTCGCCTTACACGCATTCTCGCTTAGGCGAGACTCTCCTCGCCTAAGTGAGACGTTCGCTCGCTCAAAAATAAAGTTGGTCGCCTGGGCAACTACTCGTGGAAAATAGCTTGGGCGAGCCTCTGTTAATCTCGCCTAGGCGAGACATGCTCGCTTGGGCGAGAAAACCAGTGCTTACCATTGTTCTCTCGTGCAACAGTCCCACAACAGGATCCAAGCAGTTCAAACATGTAATCCCAAAAACACATATTCACACACAATCCATTCAATCACGAAATAGACGTAAAACAGGTAGATTTCATGGAACATTCAGAAGGATAAAACTTCCCTTACTTGGGGTTCAGTTTTATCCTTTGGGCCAGCCCTAGGCCCATCTGTTTCGGAGTGACCCTTTTAAAATAAGACATAATATAAGTGGGCCTTACATGATTGTTTTAACTAGTTCATTTTATATACTTATTTTTAGTTGTGTTTTATATATATAATTTTTTATTTCATATAAAAGTAGTTCGATATGTCAACCAAAAAACTTGGATCAAGCTATTTAAAAATTCAAAAAAAAAAGAATAATTAAGACTTTAATTGCATCACAAAAACACAAAAAAAGTTATGAAACTAGATAAAAGAAATAAATTAAAAAATATAAATAGATCAACAATATTTTAAGAAAGATTAAATAAATTAACCTTATTTTTTATTAAAAAAATTAGATGAAATTAATTATGAAAAATTAATAAATAATTTTACATAAAAAAATTAAAAAAAATCAATAAAAAAACCTATTTCTATAAATTTATTTTAGACCTCCTAAACTCTTAAATTGCTTCCGTTACATTTATACTTAGTATGCGTGCGTGGTTCGCGTTTCGCGGGAAAGTGACGCAAAACAAGAAGCAGGCTTTGTGAAGAAGCATGAGTCGACAAGAAGCTCGGGGTGGATGGCATGCCAATCGTCATCATGTTGCTTTCCACTCTGTCACGCCTTTCATGTCTATCCACTAATTTCAACCACCTTCCATTCTCAACATATTAGACAAACTCTCTTTTTAAAAGCAAAACTACCTATAAAAGTAAACGGAATAACTCAAATTTAATTTACTTTTAAACTAAACTTAAATGCTTTATTTTTATTTTTTTCTTATGTCTCAAATATGTTGATAGAATTTTGTAAACGCACCAAGACAGATACTCTACAGGAGCCACCCCATTTTTATATACAAGAATGGATTCCTTCACTGTATCAGAAGAAATCTGCAATTTTTCTTTTTATTTTGTCGTGGGGAAATCTGATACCCGTGATATATATATATATATATATATATATATATATATATATATATATATATATATATATAATAATGTATAAAACCAAAAATTTCACTGTTTTGAAAGGTAATAAATGAACATATCTTTTGAAAGGTAAAATTGTAAGATCCCTTTTTCTCCTATTTATGTTTAAGGGTCTGGTCTTAACTATTGGGCCTAAGAGCCATCCCGTAGGGGTACCCCAAGATCCCTTACAGCCACTTGTGCCTTTCATTCTGTTCACTTTGCAAAAACAACTCTTTTCTTACTCTCATTTCTCCTCCAACAGAGCTCTGCTAGGGTTTGACCCCGTTCTTTGTCAAGTTAGCTAAACTCTATTTCTATTCCACGTAAGTTGGTCCTCGGCTCATACTTTCTATTAGATAGCTTGTTTTTTGTGGTTCCAACAAGGGTTCTCTTAGTAGCCTCGTTTTTGGTTCTGGTGTTAGTATTTCCAGTTCACAAATCTGTTCCTAGAGCTATTGTACTCATTTGTTTCGTGCATGTATCTTCCGCTAGCATTTGTCTAGGTAAGGGAAGCTAGGGTTTTCGTATTTTTACAATATGTTGCTTGTTTGGCTTCTATTTCATGATTAAAATGCTTGGTATGCTTGCATGAGATTGAACTAGATGTGGCCTTGTAGTATTTTCTTGGTTTGCCTGCGCAAACAGTGGAGAAAACTGTTATTCTTGCACAAGCGAGCAGGTCTCACTTAAGCGAGAGTATCAGAAACCCTCCTAGGCTTTCGCTCGAGTTTTCACTCAAGCGACGAGCTCCAATTTTGTACTAGAAGTCATCTCGCTCAAGCGAGGAGATCTTGCCTAAGCAAGAAAACGTGAAAACCCCACTATTCCACTGCGCGAGCTCTCGCCTAGGCGAAAATGGCTCGCTTGAGCGAGAGAACCTCTCTCGCTTGAGCGAGTGCTTCCATCTTAAGCAAGATCTGTGCAGGGACGTGCTCTAGTGTTGTTTTCTTCTATGTTTTTGGTTGTTGGTCACATGATTGATTGGATTACCCTATTTAAAGCATGAAGTGTGTGAATATACATGTATTATATGATTTATGGACTGGAATTGGTGAGCTTGGTATGAATGAGTGCATGAATCATGGTTTCTCGATTGGTTGGATATTGGCATGAGACTATTATGTTTGATAAATCTATGGTTGGTTGGTGAGACATGGCTATGGTATGAGTTCGACATAATTCCATGAACCTCTTAGTGAGATCTCATGGTGGTGCCTTATGTGATGGACGTAATTCCATGAACCTCTTAGTAAGGTTTCATGGTGGTGTCGTAGTGTATATGATTAGGTAAGGATTCAAGTAAGGATTGCATCCTGAAACTCTAAAAGAGTCAGTTAGTCTCACGTAGAGCGGAGAGACTTAAGTGGTGAGAGTAGTATGAGGCCTTAGTCTTTGGTAGGATAATGGCCTTAGATGTTTGAAGGCTAACCTTGTGTGTTTGATGAAGGATTATCTTGTTTCCTTTTAGAGTTATGAATATAGTGAAGTTGTTTAAGAAAGCTTTTTGAAAATTCCCACTGCACATTAAGATAGCATGTTATCTAGATGTGAAAGTTCATTTCTCAAGCTCATGAAAGGAAGAAAAGAGTTGGATTCAAGCTTAAACACACACAGCAATAACAACACTTAAAGAGCAAAATGAAAGAAGAAACAATAAAAATGGAAAGCATAGAAGATGAAGAATGGAAGAAGCACGCCACTCATATGAGGGGATCTAAGCCAACCAAACCTTAGAGATGAGTGATGGTGCCACCACTTGCAAGCAAGATAAGGCAAAGGTGAGTTCACTTCTTAGAAGGAGAGCTCACGAAAATTGGTGGTTGAATGCACAAAGTTTATAACAAAATGATCAACCCCTTTTACAAGACAAGGAGCACCCTTTAAATAGGAGTTCATAGGGGTCCTTTAGCAAATACAAAAACATGAAAAAGGATTAACTAGCAAACCCTAAACCTAATGTGAGAGTGAGTCTTGGCCAAGTGAAGGGAGAAGATTGGTGGAGGCATTCCCATGAGGATTCTAGGCCAAAAGAGGAAGGAGACCAAGTGACCTTCTAAGGCATAAACCACAAAGGCAAAAGGAGACAAGGTACATGTCTACTTTTGCTTTTGCTTTATGTTTTTTGCTTTCCTCTCTCTTCCACTTCATCCAAGTGCTCCAATCACCAAGTGCCACCTAGCCATGCTCTACTTTCTCTTAATTACCTACAAAACAAGACAAACAAGGATTAGCATATTGGTTTAAGTTAATCTAATCTTGGTCAAAGGTCAACTTTGGATCAAAGTCAACAAGTCAACCAAAATAA
>Ga0214543_1013650_pt1 | contig 10057 bp, 6 predicted proteins | sample CNSS2metaG_FD_160094 | JGI IMG/M metagenome (GOLD analysis project Ga0214543, IMG submission 160094) | Root nodule microbial communities from cowpea collected in UCLA plant growth center, Los Angeles, California, USA - CNSS2 | ecosystem: Host-associated > Plants > Roots > Nodule | place: USA...
TTGAAAATGGGTTATTTAGAAAATTAATACAAATATTATTTGGTGATAATTTATCAGATATCTTTAAATAATTAATTTATTTAATTATATCATAAATTATTAACCAACTATATTTGTCAAATAGTTTTTATCTCTCCAAATATCTTTGAATATTTATCTTTATCTTTATTTTAAAAGATATTTGAAAGGTTTTAGCAACAGAAAAACCCAGTCCAATTCCTATATAAAGAGACTAAGGGAGAAGCAGAAAAGAACAAGATCGGCACTTCAGAATTTAGGAACCCTTAAGGGGGGCCTAATTTATTTCTCTCTCCTTTCTTCTATTATTTTTATTTAATTTGCATTCCATGGAAGGCTAAACTACTTGGTTGATTCCATTGTAATTTCTTAATTGGATTTTGAGGTTAGATCAATTAATTTCTTTGTTCTTTTTATTATTGTTGAGGTTTTCATTAATCTATGTCTTTTATCTTTAAATCACGTAAGAAGTAATGATTTTAAATCTATATCCATGTTGGTTATATGAGTCCAAGGGTTTTTAATTGATTTTATTTAGAAACTTTCATGTGATTAAGTTTTTACCAATAATTGAGACTTTACTTTGATTAAAGGTATTTACTCTAACTAAAATTAATTGAGACTTTACTTTGATTAATTAAGCTTTTTATGTGGTAAGGAGATAAAAGAATAGACATGATTAGGTATAGTAAAATTTGATTGAGACTGTACTTTGGTTGAATTTACTGTGGATAATCTAAAAGTTCTCACTTTTAATTGAGACTGTACTTTGGTTAAAAGTGAGAACGTCAACAAATTAATTGAAACTTTACATTGATTAATTTGTAAATCTACAACAATAATTAATTGAGCAATAATTTTTAGATAACCGATGATGAATCTATTTTGAAAAAGCAATGGAATCAATCTATTTTCTTTACTATTGTTTCTATCTTATTTTATCTTTTTATCTTAATCCTCCCCTATTTTTATTATTTGACTAACCGTTTTGTATAGATTTTATAAGAACTAACTTGTTAAAAATCAATTTCGTGTTCGTTGGGAGACGACTTTGGGTTACTTTACCCTTTCTATTTTGTTGACTACTATCTTAGAAATATTGACGTTGCTATAGTTTAGTAGTATTAATTTGATCGCGTCAACGACAGCGTTATCAAATTTGACGCTGTTGCCGGGGAACACAGTTAGAATTTTTATCATTTTAGTTCTTATTTTTATTTTTATTCTTTTAATTTTATTTTTATTTTTTGTTTATCACTAACATTTTCTTTTCTCAATTTTTGTTCTAACATTTTGTTTTTATTTTCTTTAGTTATTTTATTTTATTTACTTATTTTTTTTAAGCATAGTTTTTGTTAGAGGAATTTTGTTGGAAAATTTGTGAAACTAGTTGGGAAAAACATTGGCTAAGGAAAGATAAGGTACTTAAGTTGTCCATTGAGACGCACCTCTCTTTCCTAGAAGTCTACTCAACAAGCTTTCAACTTATTTCTTTTTAGAAAACCTCTTTCAAAAATGCAAAATAATTTTTCATACGAAAATAATCAACATTGTAGTTTTCAAATGGATTACAATTGCTATCCACAACAACCATGTGATTTTCAGCAACAAATTGTCACACCTACTTCTGCACCTGATATAAGTGGGTTAACTTTACGACAATTTAATATTAAACACAAAAACAACAACAACAACCACATCGATAGCTCACTCCCCACTAGCCCCAAAATAATTAAAACATTTTCAAAACTTTTGCTCTGATACCAATTGTAACATCCCGGTAGGATATTACTTAAAATAAAATAAAGTAAAATAAAAATAAATAAATTACTCATTTATTCTTATACCATTTCCCAAAAAACACGGGAAATTTTAAAACGTCAAAACATTAATACTAAATTATTAATAGTCACATTACTCTAAAATTCGCCTTTACAAAATAAAAATCCAAATCCATGAAAAACTGAAATCAAATTACAAGATTTAAAATAAATTCTTGTATAAATAAATCCCATGTACTATGAGTCCATTCTCTGCCACTAAGCAGCTCCTGGCTCACCTGAAACATCATCTGCTCCCACACACACAGAGATTGGGTGAGTTATGCACATACATATATATATATATATATATAAAATATGTTATCCATCCCAAAGAAAATAACATCATTAAAGTATTTCATTATTTTCAAATTTCCCATCCCTGATCTCATAGTCCTTCATGAGTCATACGCATGAACTAGATCTTGGGACCTCATTATGCTCCCACGAAACTAACACATTCGTGGTCCAACCCTACGAGCCTATCCTGCTCATAGTCCTGCCCTACAGACTCCTCATTTGTAGTAAAACATCCAAGCCTCCCTCGCTCGGACCATGGCACACACGCAATCACCATACTATGGACTCCTCGCCCAATAGCAGCCGACGAGAACATAACAGTTCCTTGCCCATCGTGCGTCTGATGCATGTAATCACCATACTAAGGACTCCTCACCACTTAGCAGCCGATGAGAACTACACAATTCCATGCCCATCATGCGTCCAACCATCAAACACATCCCAGACCCCTATTGACTTAGTCCTTCAAGCCCAAACACCACAAACACAAGCATATAATTCTGATACTTTAGAAACTCACAATCAAACAATCCTACATCACACACAAACATGAACTTGTAGTATTCTCGCTTAAGTTAGAGCTCTTCGCCCAGGCTAGCCCGTCAGCCTCGCTTAAGCCACCCTACCTCGCTTGAGCAAGTGTGAAACAGTGGCTTCACCACCTCTTCTCGCTTAGGCGAGCTCTTCTCGCCTGAGCGAGTCATACTTGCGCCCAAAAACACACAAACCTCGCCTGAACAAGAAATCGACTTAAAATTTGTGCCACACCACTTCGTGAACTCGCTTAGGCAAGCCACTCTCGCCTAAGCGAGAGTATCCATCGCTCAGAACTCAAAAACTTCTCGCCTGGATGAGAAGTTGTGCCCAACTTGTGAGGTTTCATCGTGACCTCGCTTAGGCTAGCCTCACTCGCCTGAGCGAGTGAACGTGTCGCTCAAACCTAAACTTCGTCGCCTGAGCGAGAAGCTCGAGCCAAAACCCTGAATGAATTTATGCAACTCTCGTCTAGGCGAGAGAGACTCGCTTGGGCGAAACTTGTAGAGTTTCGCCACTTTTCATGCACCAAAACACTAAAACAATGCCAAACTTACAATGCAATCACTCTCATTCAATCTGTTTCATCAATCAATCCATAAAAACACATTGTAATATGTTTGAATTCCCCAAGACGCATAATTTGGCCACAAATAACAATAACAGTACCCAAAACCCTCATCCAATTCTTATAAAACACCAAAAGGGCTTTGTACCCAACATTCAATCCATCAATTCTCAATTACGGTGCATAAAATGCCAAAATCATACCACATGGAATCCTATTGAGGGCAAAACGCAGAATCACAAGCAATATTGAAATACCCATAAATTCAGCACCCCTAACCTGGAATTCTTGATTAAAAATTGAGAAGAATGACAGTTCCTTGGTTCTCCCAGGCTTTTGTTTCAGCCCCTCTCTCAATTCAACCCTTGCTCACCCAAAAACTCACTTCTCACTCTCTAATTCATGCTCCTTTCCAAGTCAAATATCAGCACTGCCAAAACCCTTCTTTTCCCCCAATTTGGCCCTTATATATGTGTCTAAAAAAATAGTTTTAAGGCTAAAACGCAAATGGGCTTAATGGTGGTTTTATTTCCATTCAAAAGCAATTACTTAGTGGTTTTATATTATTTTTCCAGCCCTTAGGCTGCCTCCTTATTCTAGTTTCACCTTTGTCCTTTCACTTCCACTCCAAAACTAGAATTAGCAAAAATAGAACCTACTTTAGTGATAACTATTATAATCCTATTATTATAATATCACTCACTAGTCCCACATATATATCAAAAATAATAATAAATCCAAACAACACAAAATTGCCATACAAAGGACTTGAACCCAAGTCCTCTCACATAATAAAGTACTCTCAACCATTTGAGCTAACACTTTTCCATGTCATACTAATTACCATTTAATGTCATAAAAATCTCCTTCTCCCGCATTTATTAATTAATTAATTATTTAATTAATTAATTTTCACAGGTCTTATAACTATCATGTCGAGAGAAATTGCCAAAAGAACTGAGGCAAAAAATGTGTCGAAATGTGTGCCGGTGACTATTTTGGCAACTCGTGATATTACTATAGATAATGAGAATGTAAAGCAGTGGTTGATCTAGTGGAAAGATAAAGATGTGACAAAAGCAACTTAGGAAGATCAATTTGTGATGCATCATCAATTTCCTGATTCAGCAAGAGGGGGTATTGATAGGCCTAATACAAGTCAAGAGAATAGGCCCAAAGTATGGAGGGTTTATGTAAGGAAAATGGGGATGGAGGAAAGAATGTGGACGTGGTAGAGAGAGAGAAAAGGAAATGTGCCTTTTTGTTATAGAGGCGTTAGGGAGTGAATAAGGAGAGGGGAGAATATCAGGTTGTTTGGGAGCAGAGATTCTCTCTGTAGGAGCATTGCTCTAGGGTAGAAGACATACTGTGAATAAGGAGAAGGGAGAATATCAGGTTGTTTGGGAGTAGAGATTCTCTCTATAGGAGCATTGCTCTAGGGTAGAAGACATATTGTCTTTCTATATTTCATCTATATTGTAACAATACAATTTCATACAGTTTCATATTGTCTCTGATTCTCTATTATTGCCTATATTTTTATTTTGTATGTGTTGGTCTACATCAAATCTCCAAGAAAAATTCTCATTTCCAAATGCAACATCACAATACTAAAAAAGAGACTATAATTTAAAGCACTAGAGCTCCACCTATTTGTTGTCACTCCTAGCAATCCTGCAACCAAAGAAACATCAATTCAAAGTCAAACAAAAATTCCACTAATCTCAATCAGACGTTAGCCTTCACACTCAAAACTTAGCACCCAACATGTAAGAATCAAAACAAAAAATACCCAATGAGGTAATGATTAAAAAAAATAAAATCTTGATCCATTTTGCAAGATGTTCTCTGTGACACAGATGAACGATTTGACTTCCACACAACACAGGAGTAAAAGGGAACAAACAAAAGCAAGAGTGTCAGGAGGGTGACCTAGCTTTGGAGCTGTGGCTAGAAGCAAAGCTATACACAATGCCAATATGGACTGAAGAGAGAAGGTAAAGAAAATGCAGCAATAAGGCATCGAATGCAAATGCAAAATGAGAGAAGGAAGAGAGTTTGCGTGGTGCTTGTGAAATTGCAAGTTTTTTGTATCGTTAAATTGAAATTCAATCACTCTTTTTTAAATTGCAATACTAAAAGAGAATTTGGTAATTCGGTAAAACCCTAAGCACAATAAATGAAAGAAAAGAGATGAATGGTACCAAGCAAACCACACGCAATTCAGCTTCAATAGTGACCGAGTGAAGAACCCATTGCTTAAGGTTCATGAGAACGATGAAGTAAAGAACCACAATGGAAGGAAAATAGCAACACTATTTCCTCTATTCAATTCAAGGGGATTATGTAGCAGACAAAAACCTATGATTTTTATTTAATCAAATGATATTTCTTTAAAACTAAATAATATATGTAGAACTTATGTTTGTTTATAAACTAGTCTTAGACTGTGTGCACATGGGTTGTGATGTTTTTATTTTTTTAATTTGTTAAATGACTATAAAAGCGAATTTAGTATTTTAATAGTACAAAAGAATGTATAGTTATGGTGTTGGGTTTTAAATGTTTTACCCTGACAAAATATTTAAAATAATAATATTTAGTTTTAAGATTTTTTTTTAAAATATTTGCATCGGTATAAGATAAATAAGATTTAAATTCGTTATAATATGTAATTGTACATAATATAACAAATTAAATAATACAAATCATTTGTAAATATGTATTCAACATATATAAATAGAAGGCAAGTTATAATACAATTGATTTCATAATTATGTATAGCTTTAACTAATAAAAATAAGATGTAGATATATTATATCGTATGGATCTCGTACAAAACAATAATAATATTATTACTATTTAGGATAATGATAATGTAAAATAATAACAATAACAATAGTAGAATAATAAGTAGAAGAATATAAATAATAATACTACACATTTGTTAATACAAATAATATTAACATTCAAATAATAATAATACTATTAATAATAATAAAAATAATAACAATATAATAGTTTAGATATATGGTGGATTATGGATTTCGTACACAATAATAATAATAATAATAATAATAATAATAATAATAATAATAATAATAATAATAGAATGATACTAATAATTACAATAACACCAAATATTCGTTAATACCGATCATATTAATATTAATAATTGTATCATATTAATACTAATAATTGTACTATATTATCTAAGAATAGAAACACAGATACAAACAATTAATATATTTCTTTTTTCACTAAATTAATTAATTTTTCTGTTGTACTGGTGTCATAGTGTTACAAAGATGTATCGTTATATTTCTTATTAACAATATATTTTACAATAATAATATTTCTTTTATGAAATTTGTATTGTATGTAACACAAATAATATTCGAATTCATTACAAGGTATAATAACTCCTGTTTGATCATAAGTAAATAATATAAATAGTTTATAATCACGTATGATCTATATTACTTAATGTTGTACATAATAATTAACTATACATCCTTAGGTATAATAATAATAATAATAATAATAATAATAATAATAATAATATTATTATTATAACAACAATAATAATATAATAAAAAAATAATAATAATAGATAATAATAATAATAGTAATAATAATAATAATAATAATAGAATAATAATAGTAGAATAATAGAAATAATAATAAATATTTATTAATAGTAATATATTATTAGTTATGTGTAATAAAACAATATTGTTCAACGATCAAAATCAATAATGTAACTTTTTGCACTATATATCTAGTTATAATACAATTTAAAGAATCACAAAAAGAAAAAAATTACACTACACTTGTAATTTTCTCATAATTTCTACAATTTCAGAATTCAAAATTTTTTTACCTCTTAAGGTAATTTGGACACGTGTCATCTTCTTATGAAGTCTCAGGCCATCTTTCTCACTTTTCACCACACTCACATTTTTCCTCTCTCTTCACTTCCCCTCTCTCTTCACTTTCCCTTTCAGGCCGTCTTACGCACTCTTCACTTCTCTGCTTCCTCAAACCCTAGCCACCTCTCTGCCTCTGCCTCCACCTTAGTTGCTCTGTTTCGCTCTTCCTCCAAATTCTTAACATGAAATAACGCTCTCCACCTCTCTTCACTCTCCCTCTCTTGAACCCTACCATGTTTTACGCATTCTCCACTTCTCTACCTCCTCAAACCCTAGCCACCTCTCTACCGCCACCTTAGACAGTCTCTCTCGGTCTTCCTCCACAAATGCGATCCACCTCTCTTCCTTCTCAACTTCATTCGACATTTTTGCCGCGTCAAATCATCTCCACGATTCTCTCGACTCAAACCCTCTCCACTTTTGTGCCGCATGAAACCCTCTCCATTCGAATCGCACTCTCCCCTTTTCTGCCTCCTCAAACCCTAGGCACCTCTCTGACGCCGCCTGAAACGCTCTCCTCAAACCCTTTTTTTTTTCTTAGTCTCAGTGATTCCAACTTCGTTAACATCAATTTTTTTTGGCTTCTAACTCATTTTTTGGTTTGTTTTGTTTGTGTAGATTGTTTTTGTGCTTCTATGCCCCCATCTCTCTGACGTCGCCTCAAACGCTTTCCATCGCTCTTGGGTAATAAATTTGATCTCTTCACTTTTCATTTTGAAACCCTAATTTTTCATTTCTTACTCATGTTTTTGTTTGTAGATTGTTTTTGTGGTTCTGTACCGCCTGAAACCCTCTCGACGTCTCGGCTGAATCAAACCCTATCCACTTATTTGTGGACATAGACTCAAACCCTACCATTTCAATCTGATATGTTCTTCTAATCATACATTCTATTTTCATCTCTTCACTTCTCATTTTGAAACCCTAATTAATTTGTTGTTAATTTTATTGATTTTATTGATTCCAACTTCGCTTACATTTGTTTTTTATAAATCTAACTCATGTTTTTGTGTATATTGTTTTTGTGGTTCTGTACCGCCTCAAACCCTTTCAAGGTCTCTGCTGAATCAAACCCTCTCCACTTCTTTGCCGCCTCAAACCCTACCATTTCAATCTGATATGTTCTTCTAATCTTACTTTCTATTTTCATCTCTTCACTTCTCATTTTGAAACTGTAATTAATTTTTTCTTAATTTTATTGATTCCAACTTCGTTTACATTTTATTTTTTAGAAATCTAACTCATGTTTTTGTGTTTTTTTTATGTAGATTGTTTTTGGGGTTATTCCTTCATTAACTCTAAGAAGATAACTTCATCCTAACGAGCACTACGGATTCCAGTTTCTGATCAAATTTCTTTTCTCCATTATAATTAAATTTATAATGGAATGCCTTTAATATGTTGTATTGTTTACTTCATATATTTTTTATTAAACATGTCTTCCATTGTTATTAATTTTCTGATGTCTGATGAAGAAGTTTGAGCTTGATCTTATTGTCCCTCAACTTTCAAGAAACCCCAACACTTGAGGTTTATTTCATTCTGATGTTATTTTTATATTTTCTCTTACTTTCCATTCACTTTAACTTTCAAGACACGCCAAGATTTCAGGTATAATTTTGTTTAAATGCAGAAACTCTTGCCATCCTATGTCATAAGCAAATTTGTTGTTGATTATTTATGAATTTGTTGTATTCATTATTTTTGTTGTTGTATTGTTGATTCAAAGATCTTCCATACTACCGTTTCAAAATCTTTTTTTGTGGCCTATTGCATGTTTTATTGGTTTCTATTACCTGAGAAAGTTGCTTCTTAATATTAGTAGGATGTAATTTGACCTTTTATTGTTAATGTTTGCTGAAATTTGATCTGATTGTACCTCAACTTTCAAGAAAGCTCAACATTTCAGGTTTACTTAATTCAAACCCCAACATTTGAGGTTTATTTCATTCTGATGTTATTTTTATATTTTCTCTTACTTTCCATTCACCTTAACTTTCAAGAGACGCCAAGATTTCAAGTATAATTTTGTTTAAATGTAGAAATTGTTGCCATCTTAAGTCATAGCAAATTTGTTGTTGATTAGTTATGAATTTGTTGTATTGATTTTTTTTTGTATCGTTGATTCAAAGATCTTCCATACTACAGTTTTAAAATTATTTTTTTGTGGCCTATTGCATGTTTTATTGGTTTCTATTAACTGAGAAAGTTGCTTCTTAATATTACCAGGATGTAATTTGACCTTTTATTCTTAATGTTTGCTGAAATTTAATCTGATTGTACCTCAACTTTCAAGAAATCCCAACATTTCATGTTTACTTAATTCAAACCCCAACATTTGTTGTATTGATTTTTTTTTTTTTGTTTTATTGTTGATTCAAAGATATTCCATACTACCGTTTGAAAAATAATTTTTTGTGACCTATTGCATATTTTATTATTTTCTATTACATGAGATAGTTGCTTCTTAATATTAGCAGGATGTAATTTGACCTTTTATTCTTAATGTTTGTTGAAATTTGATCTGATTGTACCTCAACTTTCAAGAAACCCCAACATTTCAGGTTTACTTAATTCTTATGTCTTTTGATATGCATACATCAAGTCAGTTCTTTCCTTTTTCATCTATGTTACAACATTTATCTTACCTTTTGCATTACTTTACTTCTTTCCTTTTTTCTTCTTTGTGTTTTAAATTTACAAATGTTCAAATTACATATTTATTTGAAATCAGATCTTTATTTCCTATTTTCGTTGTTTTGTCAACCTTTTCCAACATTTAAAGTGACTTTATGTTGTCTTTTTGTACTGCTCTCTGCCATATTTCCTTTTATTGCACAACATTGAGCCATGTGAAAAACAACTTTTGTTTTTTTCTGTGATCT
>Ga0214543_1013655_pt1 | contig 10055 bp, 3 predicted proteins | sample CNSS2metaG_FD_160094 | JGI IMG/M metagenome (GOLD analysis project Ga0214543, IMG submission 160094) | Root nodule microbial communities from cowpea collected in UCLA plant growth center, Los Angeles, California, USA - CNSS2 | ecosystem: Host-associated > Plants > Roots > Nodule | place: USA...
GGGTTTATATATGCATATAATTAAGCATCTACTTAACCAAAGAAAAGAAAAATCTACCCAAAAATATGCATCCCTTTGCACTTCATGTATGCCATTGGTTTATACCAAATTGTTTTCATATAGCTATTTTCTTTTTCTATCCATTGCGTATTTATCTCACCCAACAAAGAAAGAAATATAAAATGCATTCATGCTTTTATTAATTCTAGATTTCACAGGATTTCTTTACAACCCATTTTCATTTCACATCTCTTGATTGTAAAACTTGGGTAAATCATATGTAAGTTAAGTTGGATTCTGGCATATTTATTATCGCTTGATAAGGAGTATTATTAAGATAAGAATATATCAACACATAAAAAATAAAATATTCATCTCTCATAATTATAAATAATTAATAAAAAGTAAATACATAATCTGCTCATAATTACATAAGGATTTTATAAATAATTAACAAAATAAAATACATCAATCTGGAAACATACATGGAAGATAATCTACCAACATCTAACTATCATGATTAAAATATCATTTAATTAAGGTGATAACTGGAACATATTAACGAGGGGCATAGATTTTAACGTCATGGAAAAAAATTTCATACATACAAATGTTTGTGACTAAAATTTGTGATGGATATTTAATGAACATCTTTAATAGGTATTCATGGGTAATGAATACAATTTGTTAGATTATGCATCCAATATAAATTAACAAGTAATGAATAATGAAAGCCTTTCATACCATGAACAATTACCAATATCGCATACAGCGGTATACCGGAAGCATACTTTGAATTGTCATTGAAAATAACGTAAATACAAATGGTATCTGATTTGTAAAGCACCCGAGGTTTCTTTTTGGCTCTCTCTGATGAGATGAAGAGAAAGAAACATGAATACGTACGTGCATACAGACGACAACCATAATCCTTTTACGTAATCTTTCTCAATTATTTTTTTAATTTCAATATTTTTAATTCGGTCGCTCATCAAATTAAAATATTATTTATAATCCCTACACAATTAATCTTTTATATTATATATATATATATATATATTTTGTTATATATTTAAATTAATTAGATTATTTTAATAAATTAAAATCAGTTTCTCTTATAAACAAAAAAAATACTGTAATCAAATGTGTTTGAAACATCAAATAAACTGAATAAAATTCGATTAAAAGGACCAAATCCACGCATTTAGAGAGTTGAAGGACTACATTGGTTCAGGGTTTCCAATGAGGACTAATTCCAATTTTCACTGAAGGTTGAAGGACCAAAAACATATTTTATCCTAAATTTCAAAACTTTGCAGGTTGGTCCCGAATCAATTTAAAAAACTTTGCACGTAGGTTCCTCATAAATTTAAATTTTTTTAATTATGTCCATGATAATGGTAAACATTTTCAATTATGTCCCTGATAAATTTAGAAATTTTGCAGTAAGGTCCCTTATAAATTTAGAAACTTTGCAGTTAGGTCTTCCATAAATTTAAAAACTTTGCAAGTAGGTCCTTGATAAATTTAAAAACTTTACCATTTTCTAAAAAATTTAAAAACTTTTCAGATAGGTCCATGATAAATTTAAAAATTTGTAGGTAGGTCCCTGATAAATTTTAAAACTTTGCAAGTAAGTCCATGATAAATTTAGAAACTTTGTGGTTAGGTCCTTGATAAATTTAAAAACTTTGCAGTTAGGTTCCTGAATAACTCCAAAATTTTCAATTAGGTCTACTATAAATTTAAAAAAATTCAATTTGGTCTTTGATAGATTTAGAAACTTTTGAGTTAGGTCCCCGATAAATTTAAATATTTTCAATGAGGTCCCTAATAAATATAAAAATTTCAATTTGGTTCATGATAAATTTAGAAACTTTTGAGTTAGGTCTCTTATAAGTGTAAAAAACATTGTAGTTAGGTCCTAGATAACTATAAAATCTTTGCATGTAGGTCCCTGATAAAATTAAAAACTTTACAGGTAGGTCCCTGATAAATTTGAAAAACTTTGTAGATAGGTACTTAATAAATTTAAAAACTTTGCAGGTAGGCCCCTAATAAATTTTAAAACTTTGCAGGTAGGTCCCTGATAAATTTAAAAATTTTGCATGTAAGTCTCTAATACATTTAAAAACTTTGTAGGTAGGTCCCTAATAAATTTAAAAACTTTACAATTAGGTCCCTAATAAATTTAACAACTACAACTTTGCAGGTAAGTCCCTGAAAAAAGTTTAAAAAACTTTGCAGGCAGATCCCTGATAAATTTAAAAACTTCTCAGGTAAGTCTCTACTAAATTTAAAATCTTTGCAGGTAAATCCCTTATAAATTTAAAAACTTTGCGGTTAGGTCTCTGATAAATTTAAAAACTTTGCATGTAGGTCATTGCTAAATTAAAAACCTTTGCATATTGGTCTCTAATAAATTTAAAAACTTTGTAGGTAGGTCTCAAACAAAATTTAATCACTTTGCAGGTAGGTCCATGATAAAGTTAAAAATTTTCAATTAGGTCGATAAATTAAGAAACCTTGCAGTTAGGTCCCTAATAAATTTAAAAAAATTTGCAGGTACGTCTTGATAAATAGAAAAACTTTGTAGGTATGATCTAATAAATTGAAAAACATTGCAAGTAGGTTTCTGATAAATTTTAAAACTTTGTAGGTAAGTCCTTGAAACATTTAAAAAACTTCAATTAGGACCCTAAAAAACTTAGAAACTTACAATTAGGTACCTAATAAATTTAAAAATTTTGGAATTAAGTTCATGCTAAGTGTAAAAACTTTAAAGTTAGGTCTCAAATAACTACAAAAACTTTGCATGTAGGTCCCTGATAAATTTAAAAACTTTACAAGTATATCCACGATAAATTAAAAAACTTAACAACTTTGTAGTTAGGTTCTTGATAAATTGAAAATCTTTGTGGGTAGGTCCCTGGTAAATTTAAAAGTTTGTGAGTATGTCTCTAATAAATTTGAAAACTTTTTAGGTAGGTCCTTCATAAATTTAAAAACTTTTCAGGTTGATACTTAATAAATTTAAAAACTTTGATGTTGGTACTGAATCAATTTAAACACTTTGTTTGTAGGTCCCTGATAAATTTAACATTTTTCATTTACGTCCATGATAAAGTTAAAAAATTTAAATAAGGTCCCTGATAAATTTAGAAACTTTGTAGATAGGTCCCTAATAAATTTAGAAACCATGCAGATAGGTACCTGATAAATTTAAAGACTTTGCAGATAGGTCCCTGAAAAATTAAAAAAATTTCAAGGTAGGTCCTTGATAAATATAAAAACTTTACACCAAGGTCCCTGAGAAATAAAAAAAACTTAGAAGGTAAGTCCCTTATAAATTTAGAAACTTTGCAGTTAGGTCCTTGATAAATTTATAAACTTTGTAGTTAGCTTCCTGAAAAAGTTAAAAATTTTCAATTAGCTCCACTATAAATTTATAAATTTTCAATTAGGTCCCTAATAAATTTAGAAACTTTTGAGTTAGGTCGTCGATAAATTTAGAAATATTGAACTTAGTTCGTTGATAAATTTAAAAACTTTTGCAGGTAGGTCCATGATTATTTAAAAACTTTGCAGGCAGGTTCATGATAAATTTATAAACTTTGCAGATAGGTCTCTAATAAATTTAAAAACTTCTCATGTAGGTCCCTAATAAATTTAAAAACTTTGTTGGTTGGTCCCTAATAAATCTAAAAACCTTGTTGGTTGGTCCCTAATAAATTTAAAAACCTTGTAGGTAGGACCTTGATAAATTTTAAAAAAATTAATTACGTCCAAGATAAAGTAAAAAAAGTTTGAATAGGTCCCTGATAAATTTAAAAACCTTGCAGTTAGGTCCATGATAAATTTAGAAACATTTTAGTTAGGTCCATGATAAATTTCAAAATCTTTGCACATAGGTGGTTGATACATTTAAGAACTTATCAGGTAGGTCCCTAATATATTTAAAAACTTTGCAGGTTAGTCCTAAATAAATTTAATAACTTTGCAAGTAGGTCTTTGATATATTTAGAAACTTTGAAGTTAGGTCTCCGATAGATTTAAGAACTTTGCAGATAGGTTCTTGATAAATTTAAAAACTTTGCAGGTAGGTCCCTATTTAAAAACTTCGCAGGTAGGTCCCTGACAAATTTAACATTTTTGCAAGTAGGTCCATATTAAATGTACAAACCTTGCAGGTAGGTCCCTAATAAATTTAAAAACTTTGCAGGTAGGTCCCCGATAAATTTTACAACTTTGCAGGTAGGTGTTGATAAATTTAAAACTTTGCAGGCAAGTACATTATAAATTTAGAAAGTTTGCAGTTAGGTCCCTTGTAAATTTTAAAATTTTGTAGGTAGGTCCTTGATAAATTTAAAAACTTCGCAGATAGATCCCTAATAAATTTAAAAAATTTGTAGGTTGGTCCCTAATAAATTTAAAAACTTTGCAGGTGGATCCCTGATAATTTAAAAACTTTGCATAAAGGTCTCTAATAAATCTAAACACTTCGTAAGTAGGTCCCTAATAAATTTAAAAAGTTTGCAAGTAGGTCCCTAATAAATTTAAAAACTTTATATATAGATATTTGATAAATTTAACAACTTTGTAGGTAGGTCCTTGAAAAATTTTAAAAACATGTCCTTGATAAATTAAAAAAAGCTCTCAGGTACATCCCTAATAAATCTTAAAATATTGTGTGTAGGTCCCTAATAAATTGAAAAAATTTGCAGGTAGGTCCCTAATAAATTTGAAAAATTCACAAGTAAGTCTCAAATAAATTTAAAAACTTTGTAAGAAGGTCCGTTATAAATTTAACAACTTTGCAGTTAGGTCCCTGGTAAATATAAAAATTTTCAATTATGTCCACTATAAATTTATAAATTTTTAATTCGGTCCCTAATAAATTTAGAAAGTTTTGAATAGGTCCCCATTAAATTTAGAAATGTTGAAGTTTGTTTGTTGATAATTTTATAAACAGTGCAGGTAGGTTCCTAATAAATTTAAAAACTTTCCAATTAGGTTTTCGATAAATTTAAAAACTTTGCAGGTAGGTCCCTAATATATTTAAAAGCTTTGCAGGTAGGTCTCTGACAAAGTTAAAAATCTTACACTTAGGTCTCTGATAAATTTAGAAGCTTTACAATTAGGTTCACGATAAATTTTAAAAAATTTCAAGTAGGTCCCTAGTATATTTAAAAGCTTTGCATGTATGTCCTTAATAAATTTAAAAACTTTGCAGGTAGGTCCCTGATAAATTTAAAAACTTTGCAAGTAACTACCTGATAAAATTAAAAACCTTGCAGGTAAATCCTTGATAAATTTAGAAAGTTTGCGGCTAGGTTTTTGATAAATTTAGAATCTTTGTTGTTAGGTCCCCGATAAATTTAAAAAATTTACAGGTAGGTCCTTGATATATGTTAAAACTTTGCAGGTAGGTCCCTAGTAAATTTAAAAACTTTACACGTAGGTCTCTGCTAAATTTAAAAACTTTGCACGTAGGTCTCTGATAAATTTAAAAACTTTGCAGGTAGATCCTTAATAAATTTAAAAACTTTGCAGCTAAATCCCTGATAAATTTAGAAACTTTACGTTTTGCTATTTGATAAATTTAAAATCTTTGCATTAGGTCCCCGATCAATTTAGAAATGTTTGGGTATATTCCCTAATAAATTTAAAAACTTCTCAGGTAGGTCCTTATTAAATTTATAAACTTTGCAGGTGAATCCCTTATAAATTTTGAAACTTTGCGATTATGTCCCTGATAAATTTAAAACTTTGCATGTAGGTTCGTGATAAATTTAAAAACTTTACATGTAGGTCCCTAATAAATTTAAACACTCTGCATGTAGGTCCCTAATGTTGAAGTTAGTTCTTTGGTGAACTTATAAACTCTGTAGGTAGGTTCCTGATAAATTTAAAAGCTTTCCAATTAGGTTCTCGATAAATTTAAAAACTTTGCATGTAGGTCCCTGATAAATTTAAAATCATTGCATGTAGGTCCTTAATAAATTTAAAAACTTTCCAAGTGATAAATTTAAAAAGTTTACGGTTAAGTTTTTGATAATTTTAGAAGCTTTGTAGTTTGATCCCCGATAAATTTAAAAACTTTGCAGGCAAGTCCCTAATAAATTTAAAAACTTTGCACGTAGGTCCCTCATAATTTGAAAAACTTTGCAGGTATGTGCCTAATAAATTTTAAAACTTTAGAGCTAAGTCCTTGATCAATTTAAAAACTTTGCAGTTAAGTTCTTGATAAATTTAGAAACTCTACAGGTAGCTCTTTTATAAATTTAAAATCTTTGCAATTAGGTCCTTGATAAATTTACAAACTTTTGAGTTAGGTCCTAGATAAATTTATAAATTTTTTGATTTTTTCCTTAATAAATTAAAAATTTAAAACTTAATTTTTTTGCAGGCATGTCCCTGATAAATTAAAAAACTTTATAGGTAACTCCCTGATCAATTTAAAAAGTTCTCAGGTAGATCCATAACAAATTTAAAAACTTTGCAGGTAAGTTCCTTATAAATTTAGAATCTTTGCGGTTAGGTGCTGATAAATTTTAAAACTTTGTAGTTAGATCCTGATAAATTTAGAAGCTTTGCAGTTAGGCTCCCGATAAATTGAAAAACTTTTATAGGAGGTCCATGGTATATTTAAAAACTTTGCAGGTAGGTCCCTAATAAATTTTAAAACTTTGCATGTAGGTCCCTGATAAATTTGAACACTTTGCAATTAAGTCCCTTATAAATTTAAAAACTTTGCAGGTAGGTCCTTGATAAATTTAACAACTTTGCAGGTAGGTCTCTGAAAAATTTTAAAAACTTTACAGGCAGGTCCTTGATAAATTTGAAAACCTTAGAGGTAGGTCCATGATAAATTTAAAAAACTTCTTAGGTAGGTTCCTATTAAATTTAAAAACTTTGCAGGTTAGTCCCTTTTAAATTTGGAAACTTTGCAGTTAGGTCCCCGATAAATTTAGAAATGTTGAAGTTACTTCGTCGATAAATTTATAAACTTTGTATGTAGGTCCCTGATAAATTAAAAAATTTTGCAGGTAGGTCCCTGATAAATTTAACAACTTTGCATGTAGGTCCCTGAAAAAATTAAAAAACTTTGCGGGCAGGTCCCTCATAAATTTAAATAGAGGTAGGTCCCTGGTAAATTTAAAAATTTCTCACGTAGGTCCCTATTAAATTTAAAAACTTTGCAGGTATCTCCTTACCAAATTTAAAAACTTTGCAGATAGGTCAGTATTATATTTCAAAACTTTGCAAATAGGTCCCTAATAAATTTAAAAACTTTGCTGGTAAGTCTCTTATAAATTTAGAAACTTTGTGGTTAGGTCCGTTTTAAATTTAAAAATTTTGCAAGTAGGTCCCTGATAAGTTTAAAAACTTTGCGGAGGTAAGTCTCTAATAAATTTAAAGACTTTGCAAGTAGGTCCCTAATAAATTTAAAAAGTTTCCAAGAAGGTCCCTAATAAATTTTAAACTTTGTCAAAAGGTCCTTGATAAATTTAAAAACTTTGTAAATAAGTCCCTTATAAATTTATAAATTTTCCGGTTATGTCCCTGATAAATATAAAAATTTTCAACTATTCCACTATAAATTTATAAACTTCCTTGATAAATTTAGAAAGTTTTGAGTTAGGTCCCCGATAAATCTTAAAATGTTGAAGTTAGTTCGTTGATAAATTTAGAAACTTTGTAGGTAGATCCCTGATGAATTTAAAAACTTTCCAGACAGATTCTTCATAAATTTAAAAACTTTGCAGGTAGGTCCGTAATAAATTTAAAAACTTTTCATGTAAGTCTCTATTAAATTTAATAACTTTGTAAGTAGGTCTTTGATAAATTTAGAAACTTTGCAGTTTGGTCCCTAAGAAATTTAGAAACTTTGCAGTTAGGTCCCCGATAAATTTAAAAACTTTTCAGGTAAGTCCCTCATAAATTTTAAAACTTTTCAAATAGGTTCCTAATAAATTTAAAAACTTTGGAGATAAGTCCTTGATAAATTTAGTAACTTTGCGATGACGTCCCTTATAAATTAAAAAACTTTATAGTTAGGTCCCTAGTAAATTTAAAAATTTTACAAGTAAATTTTACAGGTTGGTCCCGAATAAATTTAAGAACTTCTAAGGTAGGTCCATGCTAAATTAAAAATTTTCAATTACATTCATCATAAAGTTAAAAAATGTTAATTAGGTCACTGGTAAGTTTAGAAACTTTGCAGTTAGGTATCTCATAAATTTAGAAGTTTTAAAGTTAGGTTCCCGATAAATTTAAAAACTTTTTCGGTACGTCCCTGATATACTTAAAAACTTTGCAGGTAGGTCCCTAATAAATTTAAAAACTTTGCAGGTAGGTCCCTGATAAATTTAGAAGCTTTGCATTAGGTTCCAGATAAATTTAAAAACTTTTCAGGTCCCTGATATATTTAAAAATTTTGCAGGTATGTCCCTAATAAATTTAAAAACTTTGCAGGTAGGTGGTGATAAATTTAAAAACTTTGCTGGTAAGTCTTTTATAAATTTAGAAACTTTGCGGTTAGGTCCCTTGTAAATTTAAAAACTTTATAGGTAGCTCCCTGATAAATTTAAAAACTTTGCAGTAAGTTCTGAAAAATTTAACAACTTTGCATACAAGTCCTTGATAAATTTAAAAAATTTGCAAGTAAGTCCCTAATAAATTTAAAAAATTTGTAAGTAGGTCCTAGTAAATTTAAAAACTTTGCAAAAAATTTTTAATAAATTTAAAAACTTTGCATGTAGGTCCCAAATAAATTTAAAAAACTTTAAATGTAGCTTGCTAATAAATTCGAAAACTTTACATGTGTCAATAAGAGATCCAAATGAATTGTAAGAACCCTACCAAATATTAAGAACCTTAAATTGTGTCATTTAAACGTTAGAAACGAACAATCAACAATAAAATCTCTAACCTAGATAATAAGAGTCATACAATTGTTAATTAGTTAGCAAAAGATTTAATCAAACCACTTATATTGTAAGAGTCCTAATAGTACATTATCAAAAACAAATTCATATCATAACTATATTATAATAATATAATAGTATGAACTACTAGAGTTATTGATACATATTGAATAAACCGCTTGAAATTTATAATATTGCGTTAATCTAAAAAAACGGTGGAGTATCTCTCACTGATTCAAACATATATATATATATATATATATAAATTACATAACGATATTTGAAAAAAAAAAAGGAAGAGTATATATCTCACCGCTTTAATTGCACAAAATATACAAAAGATTTTGTTAAAAAACAAAAGTTTTCTTTAATTTTGAACGACGATTTTGAAGTATTTGTAAATGAAAAGACTAGAAAAAAACGTGTATATAATTATATACAGTATTACAAATAATATTTTGAATCAGAAAAATGAAAAATTACCCATAACATTAATATTTTTAAATTGTATCTCCGTGTAAAATTTGCTTACACCTGTAAGATATATTGTTGAAGTAATTAAATTAATTGAATAAAATATCTTTGTCAAATCACTTGTCCAAATTGTATACTACATCCATTCGTATCATGCACACACGTTTTCATATACTGGCATCATACAAATAAATATTCTTAAAAATTAAAATTGACATAACTATTGTTTCAAAATTAATTATATGCGTCAAGTGACATAGAGTTAAGAATCAATTACTATACATACGAGGGATTTCACAATGTTCTAACCTTAAGTTCGAGGAGTAATATTATTAGGATGAATTATCATATTTCCGAAATATTATTTATTTTAGAATCTATTTGACACGGTTTTGTGTTTAAAATATGTATAAAAAAAAAAAGGAGAAATGAATATTTAACTTACTTTTGACTTCAACTCTTACTTAAATTATGTGTGACAATTGCATGGTGTAGGAACACTTATATTATTTTTACTATTGCATTAATTTTCATACATACGAATAGTATATATATATATATATATATATATATATATATATATATATATATATATATATATATATATATATATATATATATATATATATATATATTTATATATTTATATAT
>Ga0214543_1013656_pt1 | contig 10053 bp, 6 predicted proteins | sample CNSS2metaG_FD_160094 | JGI IMG/M metagenome (GOLD analysis project Ga0214543, IMG submission 160094) | Root nodule microbial communities from cowpea collected in UCLA plant growth center, Los Angeles, California, USA - CNSS2 | ecosystem: Host-associated > Plants > Roots > Nodule | place: USA...
TTTTTTTAAAAAAAAAAATAACTTTTTGAAAAAAAAAATTAAAAAAAAAAAATTTCATGGCTTGACACGTGTCCTGTACGGACACGGTGTTAACTCCAACTTAACGGAGAGGACCAAATTGAACCTCTTTAGAAAATTGAGGTACCAAATTGAACATTCCTAAAATTCGGGTACCACATTGAACTTTCCGAAAAAGTTTGGGTACCAAATGTGTATTTATACCTCAAACAAATTAAAAACTCACCTTCCATGAACCATCTTTTTCTATTTTGCTTGAATAATTCACTCAGATAATATGAATCTGTCAAGTCACGTCCTATGACTATGTCTCACCTTCTAGATATTTGACCAAAATATCACAGCTGTTAGATATTTCATCACCCATTTATTTATTAATTACTAATAATAGTATCAATTAACAACTAATTAATGTTTCCATAATTTAAATTGGTATTAATAATAGTTATTAAAAAACATTTCAGCAATAGTTTATCCAGAAAAATCTCCAGCAGATACTCTACTATTACAACCTTATTAGCTAAAATCATATCTTATCACTTTTCAAAACCTTGTTTCAATTCCTGTAATAGATTATTTTTACCGTGAGTTTATTTTAGGAAGAGAATTTAAGAGGTGGATTTAAATGAATTTAAAGGAAAAAAATGAGTGAAAGTTGTTATTTAAATCAAGGGAAAGATAATAAAATTTGAAAAAGAATTAAAGAAAATTTTATTGTAAGTGATGTAATGAATGTGATAAAATAAAATAAAATAGTTTAACCGAGAAGAAAACAAAATTAATAATTTATCTTTATGCATAAAAATAATTTAAATTAAATTATAAATAATGCATATTATATTATAATAAAATATCAGTTGTTATTTAAATTAAAAAACATCGATAAAAATATGATTTTTAAAAATTAAAATATAATGTTGAGATTAGTTTAAAAAAAGTTAAATAATAATTTGATATTGTAAAATTATTTTAAATTGATACGTGTTAATTTAAAATTACTATAAGTTAAATGAAAATAATTTTGTTAAAAAAATTATACATTAATAAAAATAATTTAAATTAAAAATTATACATTTGAAATAAAATGTAATTAAAAAAGTAAAAAAAAATATAAAAGCGAAAAACAGAAAAATATAATAATAAAATAGCAATTATAGTAAGATGTTTTTCACTCCAATCTTTTTATTTTTAAAGAAGATGATTCTCTTTTCATTCCTCCAAATCTCTCTTTGCAAATCATCTGTGAGTAAATAAAAACACAGCACTCACCTAAAGTTCCCTCATCTGCTACAGGAAATCAGTAAAAACAAACAAAGGAGTTATCCATTGAAGAAAAAGAAACAAACATAGAACCTAAACACAAACTAATATTAGAATTAAGGAAACAAACCACAATTTTCATCTATCTGCCTGCTCTATTCACTTCCTTCTTCATTTTCTTCTGCACCCAAAAATAAAAATCTCCCCTTTTCAACCCAATTTTCTCTATAAACCCTAGATTCACCGAACCCACCGACAAAGAAGGAACCCAGCGACTCAAAACACACTTTTCCTGCTCCGAGGTTGTTGCTTGGGGCATGACCATGTGTTTCCTTCGAGGAAATTGATTATTTTGCAGAACATCGGGTCTAGTTTCGTTTGTGGGATCAACGTGAAGGTGGGAAAGTAACGAGTTTTGGGGTTGAATCGTGGTGGGTGTGTCGAGTATGCATAGATCTGGAGCTACGATGGCTTGGAACGTGTTCAAGTTCTGCACTGCTCTGCGAGGGTTGGGCTCGATCATGATTCTGTTGGTTCTTGGGGTCGTTGGTGTGACTTATTATGCTGTTGTTTTGACCAATTATGGCCCTGCTTTGTCTGCTGGAGGACTTGATTTTCTTGTTGCCTTGCTAGTGTTGATCTTGTTTCATTGTTTGGTAAGCTTCTAGAGCCGTTTTTTGTTTTTTAATTTGTGATCTTTGGGTTTTTTAATTTTTTGATTTGTTTTATGGGATATGGAGTGGATGTATGAGAGATGTTTGTGAATTTGTTAGACCTTAGCTTGTCATAGCTGGAAATAGTTAGCATCGTGATCATTTATTTGGTTTATATGATGAGCAAGAGTTTGTTGCATTAACGATGATACTAAAGTGAGATTTTTGAGAAGCAATTGAGCATGATGTTTGAAATGTGTTCGTGGGAATTCATTTTGACTTTGGCCTTTTGCCGGATGCTGGAATGCGGTTTAAAGACGAATAGTTAGTTTTAATGTATTGATAACTTTTCTCTTGGTTGAGCAGTTGGTTATGCTGTTGTGGAGTTACTTCTCTGTTGTTTTTACTGATCCTGGGAGCGTTCCTCCTAACTGGAGGCCTACAATTGATGAGGAAAGAGGAGAGGCTGATCCATTGGTTGGGACGGAGTTTAGTAACGTGCAGGCTGATCCCAATCAACGGATTCGGTACTGTCGGAAGTGCAATCAGCTCAAGCCACCTCGATGCCACCATTGTTCAGTTTGTGAGTTTTATTGCTTCCAAAAGTTTCCATTTTTTGTACTGCCTCATGAAGATAAATCAGCAAAAGTTTGATGTTTTTTTGGCTTTATACCAGGTGGGCGCTGTGTTTTGAAGATGGACCACCATTGTGTGTGGGTAGTCAACTGTGTTGGGGCTCTAAATTACAAGTATTTCCTTCTCTTCTTGGTATGGATGCCTTAGCTGGAGTTATTCTTTCATTATCTAGTTAATACTTGTGTTAATTTTATTATTTCTGACATACAATGATTGTTTTATGTCTTCAATTCTCTGAAGAGTTTTTTCTATCTTGTGATGTACACTGTTTTATATTACGCAGTGTTTAATTATTTTTAAGTTGGGAAGTAGAAACATACACATACTAAATTACTTCTTACCTGGTTTAAAATTTCCTCTTCTGTAGTGTGCAGTTTGCTTATATACTGCAATTAGCCATACCAAACTTATTTCTCTTCAAATTTTGAAATGGACGGGAGCTCTGAATTTTGACTATCCTAATGGTTTTATGCTAATAGTGTTGGATTTAATGGGGACTTATTTATGACAACACAGATTGGGTAAGCTTAAAAAGAGATTATAGTTGAAAATTGTTATGTTTCATGATGTGGGCTAAGCTATACTATTATTAGTATAATTGAGCCACAAGGAGTTGCAGTTTTATGATCTCCCTGTTGTAGTCCATACAGCTTGTCAGAAACTTTCTTTAGGGCCTGATGGATTATGTAACCCTAATTATGATACTTTTTCATTGCTTTTTATTTGTCACCTTGGGTGGTATAATGGATGATATTACTTTCATAAGTTTGAAGAGGTGAAAGAAAGATGGCTTATTCTGTCTGAAGCAGCAAAGAACTGATACTATGTAATTGTAATCACGGTGGACATAATACTATGAATTCCTTCTTGGTCGTAGTATTATTTGCATGGTGTTTTCCGAGTGACCTGTGTTGAGGCTAATTAATCAGTAACCTCTTTTATGTCATTTATACTTTTAAAAAAGATGTTATGGCTTTGATTGTGTTTACACTGTAATAAATGTCACATTATGAAGTATATGATTATACATACAGAAGTCTCCATATTTTTCCTGTTACTATTTGTAAATTTGTTCGTTTTATATATATTGCAGCTTATATAAAACACTTACCTTTGTTAATATGTTTTGATTGAATCTTAGTGCAGTTCTACACTTTTCTTGAGACGACTCTAGTGACTGCATCCTTACTGCCACATTTTATAGCATTCTTTAGTGATGGAGAAATTCCTGGAACACCTGGCTCTCTTGCTACAACTTTTCTTGCTTTTGGTAGGATCTCAGAACATGGTTTAACTGTTGATTCCATCTTTGGATTTCTATAATTGTGTTGGATTACCTGCAGTTTTAAACCTGGCCTTTGCACTAAGTGTCTTGGGATTTCTCATCATGCACATATCTTTGGTGGCTGGTAATACTACCACTATTGAGGTAAACTTTTGCCTAAAATAAGCTAGAGAAAATTATGTTATCTGTCTCGCTTCTTTGAAGTTGATCCATAATATCTTTTGAGTTTTGCCTGAAGAAATGGTTCTGCTCGTAATTGAATGATAGTATTTTGTTGCATTTGAATTGATGATGATTTGTTGGTAGTAAACTGTACCCTCTGTCGCAGAGGTAAATGCTTTGAATGTGTGAAAATTTTACAATATTCTCCTGCATGATATTTTCATTATAGCTAATGTTAAGGGGGAATTGATCAACTTTGCTTCCTCTGAACAGGCTTATGAGAAGAAAAGTACTCCAAAATGGCGTTATGACCTTGGTCGTCGAAAAAATTTTGAGCAGGTCTGTTTGTGGGATTATATACTCAATGACAGTTTTATATCACTTTGGTTTTAAATGTCACTTTATGGTTGAATTTGATGCTGGCTGCAAAGTATTGTTTGATAAATCGTGACACTTGAATAAAACCTGCTAAGCCTAAACAATCTACGCACATTGGTACGGAAATAGTCTTTGTTCAATAAAGAAGTATATTCAGTGTATATTTTGGATATCAGTTCTATCATCAACACATCTCTTCAATGACGTGTTCTTGTGTCCGACACATATCAAACACAACTACGTGTATGATGTGTATCAGACAATCTTTTGAAGTATCAAACTTAGAAATGCGTTCTTTAGCATCTCCAACATGGTTCTGACACAACATTAATGAGAGCGGACACAGATTTTTTTTTAGAAGTTAGAAACTCAGAAACTTGTGTAAGTTTCTATTATAATTAAAGAAATAAGGAGCAAATTCTATATACTTAGGAATATTTAGAATATATATGTATTATTGAAAACAATTTTATTTATTCATAAATCACATACCTTCGTATATTGTGGCATTCTTTAAAGTTGTTAATTTGTCTTTAGATGAACCTTAACTAGAGTATCTTTTTCATTGATGATGATCAAGAATGGGGTATATGTCTTTAATGAATTAGATCCTCGGACCTTGGATAGAGGAATTAGATTCATTTTTATATTTATCAACAATGTTATGATTATTATATTCAACTAACTGTTTTCAATATATTTATATCCATGTCCTACATTTTGGAGATTATAAGTGCCACAGTGTAAAGTGTTCGGTCTCCATGTCTATGTCCGTGTTTCATATGGAATATTACAAAACCAGCTTTACATTGTTATTTATTTTGAACTAGTTTAACTTGAAATGAGACAGATGGGAAGCAACACTTTTAACAACCAGCTCCAATTTGGCTAGCACCACCTTGATGTCTGTCTTAATATTCACTTCAGAACATTTCCTTGGAATGACTAGTGTTTAAATGCATTCTTGTGCAGGAACTGTGTTTGTATCTTAAATATATCTCTAGGATTAATGTGTTAAGCCTTTGAAAATTTGTAAAACCAAATGAAATGGCCTACAGTTTGATTCTTGCTGTCTCCATTTTCCTAAATAAAAAGTTAAATTTCTGTAAAAGGTACATTATCAACACTTCAAGCCAAATAGGCTCTCACTTGGGGTGAGGGAGCTTGTTTGAGATATAAAAGTATAAATAAAGTAGACCCTATAACCAAATTTAGCGAGGTTGTTACCTCATAAATTGTATGCCTCTTTCTAATATGATCGTATCTTGTTCTTTAGTGTTATTGGGTGAGTGTATTCAAATTTGACTCTAAATAGAATTGATTTTGAAGTGATGATGTGTGTGATTTATGTTTGAGTGTTCTTATTCTAAAATCAAGTTATCACTTTAACTGTATAAAATTTCTGATCTAACATAAAAGTTACTTGAAGTTGTTTCAACCCAAAATCAGTTTTAGATCTAGAACCAATCTTTTAGCAATGGACTGAGCATATGAATATTTACATAAAACTATTTAAGCTGGTATTTCAACGTGATTATGGATGACTTAAAGTAAAAGCAAACACACTTAATATCTAGAGAGCAATCCAATCCTTTTTGGGATAGTTGACAAATGTGCTGGTAGATCATGTGAGGAATTGGTTTTTTGTGTTGTTCCTCTGCTGTGTTTTGAAAATATACTGATGTACACTGATTTTGATGCATTAAAATATATTAAAAATTTTAATATACCAACATCAGTGTATTTTGAATGCTTAGTAGAGAAACAACACTAAAAAACCAGCATAGAATCTGGACTCATCATGTGAGTCATGATTATAATATGGATGCTGGGGGTGGTCTTGTTCTGGTATTATTATTGACTAATATATGTGGTTACATTATGATTGATGTTTGGTTGGATATCAGGTTTTTGGAATGGACAAGAAGTACTGGTTCATTCCTTCATATACAGATGAGGATATCCGAAAGATGCCAGCTCTACAAGGTCTTGACTACCCTTCAAAACCTGACTTTGATTTGCAATAGTTCTAAAACCTAATATATATATATTCACTTCATGTAACAAAAGACATGGAGAGACTCCACAACCCTCTACTTCCACTTTCTAACACAATGTAGCGTGTAAGTAAATGTGGCCCCAGCGATTCATCTACACAGACACCTAGTATGATGTTTTGTTTTGTATTATTTTTTTTTTTGAAATTGTTTTTCTAAGGTGCTTGTGTCATGTTGAAATGAAGGAAGCAATGGGGGCCAAGGTGGTGTGATGCTGGTTTCTGGGGCCAATGTGTTTATGTTCCCTCAATGATAGGAACTGTTTTCCCAAGCAATGCAATATTCTTCTTACATGTCCTTTGTATTCTGGTTGAGTGAAATAACAATCTCTTTTTGTGCTGGAATTTACTCTTTAGTTGCAGACTAGTTTCTGAATTTTATATGTGGATGAGCTTGTCACTAAAGTTTTGAAGTTCAATCAAAGTTGTTCACAATAGTTTCTCATTATTTGATTTCAAACCAAACGAGTTTCTAAAAAGAACTATGGTTCATGAAACTAAGGTTGTTCTTTCCTTCACCTTACCAATTTTTACCTTTCAGATTGATCAATATGAAATGTTAAAACGATGTTCTGGTTGGGGAGAGAAGAAATTTTTGGGTAGAGGAAGCAACTATCTGAAACTATTGTTCAGTAGCAGGCACAAAACACTTAAGTGTAGGTTAAGTGTTTTAATATCTGTTATTAATTGACAAATGAAATGAAATGTTTAACAAAATTTAAGTATTTATTAAGAACAAAGTTATTCATTACTTGCATTTCTAATAATTAAAAAAATTAATAGAAAAGTATTCATTCATCCATATTTAACTGTCGTACCAATCCAAATTTGTAGTAAGGACCGATTTATAGTTTGGTTTTGTTTTGTAAAATAGGCGTAATTTTATTCTGATAAGGGTTTAATTTTAAATTTATAGAAAATTAATATTTTAAGTAAGTGATACATTTGTTTTAGAGTGAACGATTCAAATTTTGTATACATCTTTGATTGTCGATAATTTTATTTAAAAGTTACCGACATTTAACTTAGACATCAGGCAAAGATAATGAACGAAAATAATGATTTTAGTGGTTTGAACTTGTAAACATAATATGCAAAATGTTCTTATATACATCGCTCGAGAGAGTAAATATAATTAGTGTTTATTTAATTATAATGTTTTAGTATGTGTAATAATTTCAAAGATTAGAAGTGATAAAATAATTTAAATATATTTTTCTTTTTTAACTTTTCAAAACTGTTTTAACTGTTTTATAAGGATAAAACCGTTTTCTTTGAACTTCAATAAATAAATAAATAAATAAATAAATATATATATATATATATATATATATATATATATATATATATATATATATATATATATTCTTAACAATTTTATTTTAATAAATATTTTATTTTTGAATTTTTATTAAAACAAATAATCCGTTTCCAAATTCATATGATCTAAAATCATATATCATAAAAACTTATATAATTCAAAAATATATTTTATATATGAATTTTAATTCAGTTGGAGAGCAACTGCTTATGTTATTTAGTCTTCCTGAATGAAAAAGGAAATATGAAACACAAATAAAAATTCTCTTTCTGTTAGAGTATATAGAATTATATTCTGCAATTCTGTTTTGACTCAGATTCTGTATTTGTTATACAGTTATAACCACTGTGACAGCTCAGCTCTAGAGAATATATTCCTTTCTGTTAGATGTTCCCTATATATAAAGGCCAACATTCTGGTTTATCAATAATAAGAAGATCTTTCATAAATTCTCTGCTGGTTTTTTTTTCTCTGTTTTTCTTTCTATGTTACAGTAGATTTAATTGTAATATGGTATCCAGAGCGTGAAGCCTAATTTATGGGCACCGGTCCTGAGCTCACGACTCCTCTTTCTCCAATGACATCTTCGTCGACGACTCCGATCATCTTCTCGTATGTCATCTCTGAGAAGCTATCCGACACTAACTTTTTAGTTTGGAAACAACAAGTCGAGCCTGTGATTAAAGCCCATCGTCTTCATCGTTATCTCGTCAATCCGTCCATTCCCTTGCAATTTCTCTCTCTTGCTGATCATGAATTAGGGATTGAAAATCCAGAATACACAACTTGGGAGACCCAAGATCAACTCTTACTTTCATGGTTGCAGTCTTCCTTATCTGCTCCGTTCTTAGCGCGTATGCTTGGTTGTAATCATGCGTTTCAAGTTTGGGATAAAATTCATACCCATTTCCACTCTCAGACAAAGGCTCGGGCACGTCAGCTGCGTACAGAACTCCGCACCATCAAGAAAGGTGATCGCTCTATTAGTGAATTTCTTCTCCATATCAAGGCTCTCGTTCACTCTCTTAATTCGATTGGTGATCCTGTTTCTGAGTCCGAACAGTTAGATATTCTCCTTGAAGGCCTTCCCGTTGAATATGAAGCATTTCTTTCTCTTATGCATAGCAAACCTGAACTGTTCTCGTTTGCCGAGATCGAGTCACTGTTGGTCGCTCAGGAAGCACACCTTGAGCGATTCAAACATGATAATGACAATGTTTCTCTCAACCTCAGTCAGGCACATTCACAAACAGCTTCAACCCCCACTGTTCAAGTTACTGAAATGTGCTCGCCGTCTCATCCTCGCTTTCCCCATCCGCCCTTACACGGGGAGGTTATTATCAGCACGGCAGATCCAGTCATGGTCGTAGGGGTGGGCTCTCTGGTCGTAGCAACGTTCAATGCCAAGTTTGCACCAAGTATGGCCACACCGCTTCAGTTTGTTATTTTCGCTTTGACCCCAACTATGTGGCTCCATCATATACTTTTGCTTCTGCACCGCCTCAACAACACTTTTATTCCTCCCATTCACCTCACTTTCAAGGCACTCAGTTTCCAGGAGCCTCTTTCTCGCCACGTTCTCATCCACCACAAGCGTCTTCTCTTCATCCTATGCCATCTGTTCCACCTCATGCATATGTTACTCATGCCCCAACTCCACCGCCTCCACCTCCTACATATGCCCCACCTGTCCCGGTTCCTGCCCAGCAGTCTCAGAACTGGTTCGTTGACTCTGGCGCGTCACATCATATAACCCCTGATGCCACAAATATTATTGACCCTATGCCTTCTTCCCGGGATGATCATGTCTTCCTTGGTAACAGACAAGGTTTGCCCATTCATCTTTCAGGTTCTGCAACATTTTCTTCTTCTCATGATCCCCACATCTCTTTGCAGCTTAAGCATTTCTTACATGTTCCTTCCCTTAATAAAAACCTTGTGAGTGTTAGTCGGTTTGCCAAAGATAATAACATGTATTTCAAATTTCACTCCTTTGTTTGTTTTGTCAAGTCTCAGGTTGATCACTCCATCTTGCTTCGTGGGTATCTTGGTTGTGATGGTCTGTATCAGTTTCCTCTGCCTCCGTTGCGTTCTCATCGTCAGCCTTCTCTTCATGCTCCATCTGTTTCTGTTAACACAAATCACCCTCTGTTTCTGTTACACACAAATCACCCTCTGTTTCCACTGTACCCACACACAAGTTCACTATGTTTTCCCTTTGGCATAATAGGCTAGGCCATCCATCTGTTACAGTTTTACAAAATGTTCTTAAATGCTGTAATCT
>Ga0214543_1013658_pt1 | contig 10051 bp, 7 predicted proteins | sample CNSS2metaG_FD_160094 | JGI IMG/M metagenome (GOLD analysis project Ga0214543, IMG submission 160094) | Root nodule microbial communities from cowpea collected in UCLA plant growth center, Los Angeles, California, USA - CNSS2 | ecosystem: Host-associated > Plants > Roots > Nodule | place: USA...
AAAAAAATAAAAAATGTTTATAATATATATATATATATATATATATATATATATATATATATATATATATATATATATATATAATGTTGATATTATAATATCATTTGTATGTATAAATGTTTGAAATAAGAAAATTATTTTCTATGCAAAAGTATTTTTATTTAAAATTACAAAAAAATATGATTATATTATGGATACGTATCGAAATTATATTGAGACAAAATATTTTATTTTATTGTATTGTACTAAATAATCAAACAAATGAAAGAAATTAATATATTTTTGTATGTACTTAAATGTAAATCAGATAGATAAAATATAATAAATTTAATTAGATAAACAATTCATTACAAAAAAAACTTTAAATAATGAACAAATGAAAAAAAATAATTACATATCTATATTCATATCACATATTCACACATAATAAAACACAATTAACCCAATAATTATGTGGTACAAAATTTCAATCTCTCAGCAACATAGCATTCACCATCACCATAAAATATCAGCATTCCATATATTCACTATATTCCAAATTTTAAAATTATATTCCATTCAATCAATAATCATAACTATTAATAAAATCTCATGTATTTAAAAGTCTCTTCTCAACATAAATTGACCACCATCAACTCCTCTTAATGTTTCAAAATAAAATATTCAATTTAAAAACCAACCTCTGACACTACCAATGCATGTAGAAGGACAACTGTGTTTCTTCAGAAAATTATTCAATATTGAAATGCTAACCTTTGTCACTACCAATGTACCAATGCATGTAAGATAGCAACTGTGTTTTCAGGAATCTGGTCAGAAATAAATTAAAATAAACAAAACAACAAATATTAAATATTTACCATAATTTTCAAGCATAAATCCCAATAATGACTAAATTGTATATAAATTATATTTACTTTTACCATAATTAGTTGATTTAAAGTTTTTTCCCACATATGTATCTATATTTTTATTACATTAAAATAATATATTTTTTAAGAAAATTTATTGAAAAACATTGAATAATAAAATTTAGAAAAATATACAATCTTATAAAAATGATATATATGGTAATTATTTTTAAGTAAATAAGTTATATAGTTTTTTTTTACTAAAGAAATTGTTCAATAATTATTTTTATTAAATAAATAAATTATTTATTATTTATTAAAGAATAAAATTGTATAACTAATATACGAAAAAATGTAATTAGAATAATAGCGTTATTGATAATTATTATGAAATATCATGTGTACTTTTTATTTATTCTTTCTATAATAATAATAATAAAATATTTTTTCAATCAAATAACCTATTTTTGCACCTATAATTTACCTCTTTCTCTTTCACTTCTCTATTTATTTTTTCTCAAATCTACCAAAGAGAACACAAAAGGATGTTGAACCTGTCCAGGGACAAGTATGGCACAAAATCTTTCATATTTGCCACTGACTAATTGGTGTTTGGACAATGATATTAGATATATTATAAGGATGAGTTAGGATAAGTTGACTTTCGTATTTTTTATACAATTACTTTTATTGCATAATTAAATTAAATATTCTTTATTATTAAAAAAAATATCAGGGTTCATTTAAGAAAAAAAGAATTGTTTTCAAAATAGCCCTTTTTGGTGTTAGAATAGAATAGAAGAGATGTGATAGATATCTAAAGAAGTTGTTATTTGGTAAAGTAGAGGGAGAAAGTTGCAAAAGCGGGTTTTTTGAGGAATGAGTTGAAATAGAAAAAGCGAACGTGTAAAACAAACAAAACTTCCCAACCAAAACGTGCCATTCATTCTCTGCTTTACTTTCTTTCTGTCTTTGTTTCGTCGTTTTCGGGTAATACTGCGGCCACCGCACAAAACCTGAGCCTATAAACTAAATTATTTCATACAACTATTTCAAAATAATCAAATCATTGAAACTATGTGGTTAGATTTAAAGAAATATATTTTAAAATTTAGAGATTAAATTAAAATAAATAAATTCTAATTTTATATCAAAATTTAAAACTAAAAACATATTTAATCTTTTTTCATTTTATTTTCAAAGCTAACAAACAAACAAACCCTAAAAGTAATTAAACGATTGCTTCTATGAAAGTATTTATGTAAATTTTGGAGAAGATTATGTTGTAAATAGATGATTAAGCTAATGGTAATTAAGATAAGAAGAATTAGTATTTTGTTATTGTTAGTAATATAAGCAGAAAAGTGTTGAAGTACACTGACACGTCTTTCAGTGTAGAATCTTAGCCGCTACTTGCTGCCACGGCGGATATGTCCTTTATTTTCTCCTCAGACATATAAAAGGATTTCTTTTTCCTTTTCAGAATCTATAACAAAAAGTATATATATTTATTTTTCTTCTGTCCTATCTCCCTTCAAATAATCCTAAACAAATTCAACACTCTTACAATATTTATTTTTTTCTTAAACTAAAGTTTCAAATTCAATTAATGTTAAATTTGTTTTTTCTAAACAATGTCTCAAATTAAAAAAAAGAGAGTGAAATTTGACATACATGTTACTATTGTAAAGTAATATTTAAACTTTAACATTTTATATAAAATAAGAATAATAATTAATTTTGTCCTTGTTTTATTCTGTACAAAATATTTATTATCATAAATAATGGAATTAAAATATTTTGTAGTGTAGTGTAGGTGTAACCGCGGTTGAATTTTCACCTGGGAACTTTGTATTTCCATTATTTTCAATAATATTGATTTATTTTTGTTTCCTATTCCACCTGTCAGCATATATTACATCTTTTCTACGCCCACTCTATTCTTTTGTTTCTATATTTATCTTTCCTGCCTCTGTAACTATTTGATTTTGGGTATAATAATTTAGAATCCAAGATTTGTAGATTTTATTTTTGCAATTTTACAACAATTTTTGGGGTTTGCTAGATTGATTGGTACATAGATATAACAAATAATAATACATGCAGATATACACACATGCAATTGAATTTGCATTTGGGTTTTCGTTGATTTGTGAAGGTATTTTCTTGGTTAATTCTTTCATACGCAACTGCTGTGTTTGCCTTCATAACCCAAAAAAAAAAAAAAACTTTTTGGGAAGAATTTTGCTGCATTGAGTACGTTTGTGTTCTGCATTTGATCTCCATTTTTCTTTTTCTTTTTTGTTTTAGCAGTTTTTAAGGTTTGTTTGGGTCAGTTAGTTGGGTGATAGATAAGTTGGAAACTGTTCTTTGAGATGTCTCCTTGGTTGATTCGGAGTCTGATAAGGTTAGTTACAATGGTCTCTGTTCTTGTTTCAGGACCAATAAGTTATTCAATTGGGTTGATCCTGCATTTTGCATGGAATGAAACAGTTGAAATTGGCTGCAGAATTTCACGCTATAGAGGTTGGTTTTTTTCTTTCTTTCTTTCATGCTTTTTTTTTCTTCTTACATTTGGTGATTTAAACCTTCACAATGTTGAACCTTTTTCTAGAGCGTTTTTAATCATGTGCTGCTCCTCTATTGAAATTTTCTATCCTCTGTTATTATGGATCACCACTAATTGTAGATCTTTTCCTTGTTTATGAAGTTTCAAACTATTGTTATCTTTGTGTTTCTGTTTCTTTCTTTCTTTCTTTCTTTCTTGTTAGTCTTTTCTCATTATGCTTAACTGTTAAGACATTGTGGTTGTGTGTTTTCGCCTGTGATAGCTATTGTTCTATCATGTCTGACATATCTAGTTCAGTTCATGTGCTAATTTCTGCTACCCAGAAGGATGATGTTATATTTTTCCCAGGAATTGTAAACCCTTAATTTTTTTACTTTACATTTTATAATACTGCTCCTTTTTCATTTCATTCATCTGATAATTGATTTTTTTGAAATTTCTTCTGCATCTAAGAAGTTCTTCTTGAGGCTTCAATGAAGCCTAAAATCTCTCTTGTGGCGTACACTGAGGATACTTAACCAGTGTAAGCAAGTGAAGGGCATCGATGTTGTATAACATGTTTTGGAAGATTACACAGCACTGATGGCAGGATTGAGTCGCTGTTCTGCCTTAACCAGAAACTCTAGAATTTCCATGTGATTTGTTGCTGGTGTAACATAAATGCTTGGAATTAAGCTGTTACAGTATTTGAACCAATCCTTTGGAAAGGCCAATTTGCGTTAAACTTGGCTAGACTTTGATGTTTCTCACTATCATTTTTTATCGAGTCAACATATTTGGTGTTCTTACATGTGATACTTTGCAGGATAATCTTCTTAGGCATAAGCCAGAAATGGAAATCACATTTGAGTCTTCTGCCAGTCCGCAGCATAAAAAGGTATTTAGCATGATCTATTGTGTTGGGAAGGTGTCTTGGCATACTCAATGAAGTCAGATACTAGTTTCAGTCTTTTATCGTATTTCCTATGAGTATTAGTTTGGATATTTAGAAGAAAAATTGATTTAAAAATTGCAGATATCAGCCAGATGGGATCCGGTTGAAGCATGCCGACCTATAATTGATGAAGCACCTGTGTTCTATCCAACTATTGAGGTACTTATAATCATCACTATCATAGTATTATAGCTTTTGGTGGTGCTTATATTGTATTTTAAATGAAAAATTTTGTTTTTACTCTTGTTATCAGGAGTTTGAAGACACACTTGGTTACTTAGCTAAGATTCGCCCCCAAGCTGAACCTTATGGCATATGTAGGATTGTCCCTCCAGTTTGCTGGGCACCACCATGCCCTCTTAAGGAGAAAGATTTATGGGAAAATGCAAAGTTTCCCACTCGTATCCAGCAAATTGATTTACTTCAGAACAGGGAGCCCATGAGGAAGAAAATTAGGGGAAGGAAGCGAAAACGTAGAAGGCAATCAAAGATGGGAGCAGGTAGGAGAACTGCCAAATCAGGTTCTGAAGCTAATGTTGCTTCTGAGCCTGAGGAGAAGTTTGGATTCCAATCGGGGTCAGACTTCACACTTAAAGACTTTCAGCAATATGCTAAGGTTTTTAAAGACTGCTACTTTGGATTGAATGATGCCAATGAATATGGAAAAGTTAGCGATTATAATCACTGGCTGAAACGGGAGCCCTCTGTGGAAGACATTGAAGGTGAATACTGGAGAATAATAGAGCAACCAACAGATGAGGTTGAGGTACTAATTTGGGTTCATTGATAACACATTTAGTCTTACTTATCAGCATATAACATAAATAAGAAAAAAAAATTTATATATCCTTCCACTGTTTTGTAGGTGTATTATGGAGCTGACTTGGAAACTGGATCACTTGGAAGTGGCTTTCCTAAGACATCATCCTTAACTAACAATGATTCAGATAGATATGCTGTGTCTGGCTGGAATCTGAATAACTTCCCACGATTGCCAGGTTCTGCGTTATGTTTTGAAGGAAGTGATATCTCAGGAGTTCTAGTTCCATGGCTGTATGTTGGAATGTGCTTTTCCTCATTTTGCTGGGTAAGTGGTGTGGATTACATTTCCTTAAGTATAATCTATTAATGAAACAAAGTTTAAGGCATAACAGATACTACTAGTTTTCTTGTTAATCACTTTCCGTATCTGTATGTCAAGTTACGGAGTTAAGTTATTTTTCATGAAAGCTGGGTTCGAAATTTCAGCATCTGTCTGTTTTATTTAAACTATAGTTTAATTTAAGGACCAATGGAGAAAATAAATGGCTAGAACTATTATACATTGAGTAGAATCTAGATTGGGGTAACTATAAACTGCATAATTATCTCAGGAGTTCTAGTTCCACTGCTTTATGTTTAATTGTTTGAAGTATTTAGCTATAAAGAAAAGTAATGATGTCTTGAATTTTGCATCTCTTTTTTTTTTTTTTTTTTCAGATATTCATCCATTCCTAAAGAGACTAACTCCTTTTCTTGTTTCTTTCTCCTTGAAACAGCATGTTGAGGACCATCATCTCTATTCACTTAATTATCTGCATTGGGGTGACCCAAAGGTATGGTATGGAGTACCTGGAACCCATGCTCCAGGTTTGGAAGCTGCAATGAGAAAGCACTTGCCTGATTTATTTGAAGAACAACCAAATCTACTAAATGAATTGGTACACTACTCGTAACTGTAGTTGTACCTTGATTTCAGTTTTCTGATTGCTTTCAGTCTGTGTCCAAATAAAGGTTGCATAAGCACACAGAGATTCTAGTTTATGCTATTTTGTGTGAAGTTTGCTAGGAACTTTGGATGTACTTGTGAAAGTTAAGAAAATAAAACCATGATGACATTTTGAAATCTTCAATGTCAGTTTCATGTTTATTTAGTTAAAGGCATGACTGTCTGATTAGTTTTGTGTGGGATACTTTTATATGTAAATATATGTAATGGAAACTAGAGTTATTGTGCACTTTAGTGAGAGAAGATCCCCATCCCCCGGTTTATTCTGTGCTGGAGATGGAAAACTATTCTTTGACCTCCACGTTACAAAAGTATTAGGGTATCCTGGACATAGTATTTGAGCCACTATGAACAAGTGATCAAGATTTTTATCCTTAGTGCTCGGATTGTTTGAAGTGAAGTACAATTGTGCAGTGCATAGATTTTGGAACTATATCATGATTTCTGGTGGTTATGATTTGATCTTTGAGCAGGTGACTCAGTTATCTCCTTCAATTCTTAAATCCGAGGGGGTGCCCGTACATCGCACTGTTCAGAATTCAGGTGAATTTGTTGTTACCTTTCCAAGGGCATATCACTGTGGCTTCAATTGTGGCTTCAATTGCGCAGAGGCTGTGAATGTGGCTCCTGTTGATTGGCTTGTGCATGGCCAGAATGCTGTTGAGCTTTACAGTTTGCAGTGCCGTAAGACTTCATTGTCCCATGACAAGTTATTATTTGGATGTGCTCAGGAAGCCGTGTGTGCCCTTACAGAGGCAACTCGTCATGAAAAAGAAAATCTAAAATATATAAAATGGAGTAGTGCTTGTGGGAAAGATGGAGTTCTTACCAAGGCAATTAAGGTAATGATTCTTGCATACTCTCATCTTTGATCATAATCGCATTCCACATATTTAGAAAGCTTCGTAGCACTTTGGTTGGCATTTCACTTTAGTTTCTATGCAGATATCTGTTCTTCATTTCATTAGTACATTTTCACATTTTGCTACTCTTATTTCTGACAGACAAGGATATCTATGGAAAAGGAGAGGCTTGGCTGTCTTCCCACTCATTTGAAGAAGCTTAGGATGAACAGTGAGTTTGATTTGTTTGAGGAAAGAGAATGCTTCTCTTGCTTCTATGACTTGCACCTATCCGCCGTAGGTTGCAAGTGCTCCCCCAATACTTATTCGTGTCTCAAGCACTCACATTTGTTTTGCTCATGTGAAGTGGACAAAAGCTTTGTTCTGTTTCGTTATACCATGAATGAACTGAGTACATTGGTTGAGGCATTAGAAGGAGAAGCACATGCTATTGAAGTGTGGGCAAATAGAAACACTGGATTGGTATCTGCTAATGCTGAGGATGCTTGCATCTATAAACAAGACGCGGAGAGTTACAAAGGATGGAAAAGCTCAACATATTGTGCACGAACCAATTATAAGTCAAATTCAAATGTACCTAACAGTTCTTACAGCCACATTTCTGCAGAGCTAGTCCACTCAGAGTTTCACCGTGAAACTTATAGTGCACCATATGGCACTAAAGATTGTCAAAAAGATATTGTGAATGAAGAAAAATTGGTCATATACAATGAAGATAAGGTGAGGGAAGGTTCTCTGGATTTAAATATTGATGTTATGTTTGTTGAACGTGAAAGTCGTTTTCCGCATGCTGCTGAATACCATCATAATAAAAGTGTTCCATATGTTGGAAAAGTCTGCTATTCAGAGGTCAGAAAGAAACAAGACAACATGGAACCTGGGTTTGGATGTATAGCTTCCTTGGAGAAAGAATTTTCATCATGTTCAAGGGACGTTCAAAATTCTTGTACACTAGATGGTTATAAATTGTTTGGGGTGGATCTGCAGATGCATTCTGATTCGAAAGAACAACTCAACGGCGTATTTAAAATAGGTGATGTTGAAACTTCCAATGCAAGTGTATCTTTGATAAACCAAAATTTCTTAATGCACAAGATTAGTGTTTCTGTTGAGCCTGTGAATTTGGGCATTGCTATGTGTGGCAAGTTGTGGTGCAGTAAGCATGCAATATATCCAAAAGGTAAGATTCAGTACGATCTTTTCTGGGCTGGTATATCTTCAGTTATTTTTTTGGGAGTTTAACATTTCTTCTGTTCTGGTAAAATTTATGTAGGATTCAAGAGTCGTGTTAAGTTCTTAAGCATTCTTGATCCACCAAGAATTTGTAACTATGTTTCTGAAGTCTATGATGCTGGATTTCTTGGGCCTCTTTTCAAGGTATCATTGCTGAGCTTGTTTCTGTTTTTGTTGCATTTTTTTCCTTGGATATTGTCTGCAGAAACTCATCTGCTGCTAAATTTTCATTGAACAGAAAGGGTTTTGCAAAGCTTTGCTAGTTGAACATTCACGGAATCTCACAATCTAAAATAATATTAATGAAACTAAGCTATAATAAATTTCTTACTATTTTACTTTTAACGTTATGATATTTGCATGGACACATTTTTCTGCTATAGTATATTTCTTTCTCACTTAGTAAAATATATTTCAGGTTACCATGGAAGAACATCCAAGTGAGATCTTCACAAACACCTCGGCAGATAAGTGCTGGGAGTCAGTTCTTTTGAGACTAAATCATGAAACCGAGAAGCTAAGGAATCAAGGTGAAAGAGAACTTCCTCCCTTGGAGCTTCTGAAAACCATTAATGGTCATAAAATGTTTGGATTCCTTTCACCTTCCATTATGCAGGTAATGCAAACAAATGGACATTTAAGATACTCACACCTTTGTTTCACTAAAATAACATCACGGTTGTACTACTTTTCCAATATAGAATTATATTCACAAAGTTTTAGAATATTGATCTTTTCTTTAACCAGTTTTGTTGAACTGGGTTAATGTACTTATGATGATCTGATTCTGATGTTTCAATCCATTCTGAACTTTTCCAGGCTATTGAAGCTCTGGACCCCAACCATCAATGCATCGAGTACTGGAATCACAAAGAAGTTGTCTCTGAATCTTCAGAAAGTGGCATTGATGACTGTAAGCTCAGTCACGGTTCAAGTAACTCTCTAAGTGATGTCAAAACCAGACTTCTTGGTCCTGGTTTGAGAAATCTGGAACAAGATAGCAGAAGAAATTGTGATTCTTTCGAAGAGATGAAGTTGGTGGTAGAAGGGTTATTGAAAAAGGCTAGTGCTGAAGAATTAAGCGCCATGCACAAGTTATTCAGCTCTGATGCACAGTTCACCAAATGGAGAGTGGCATTTGTAACGCTGATTGAGGAAATCCAGAAAGCTTGTGCATAAAATATAACATCTCACAACTCTATCTGACTTTGGATAGCCATATTTCAATTAGTTCTTAGTAGAGTCATTTCTTTCTGCTGTAGATGTCGATGGAGGAGTCTTCGGGTAGAAAACATTGATATGACTAAACAATGGAAACATCATCATCAAAAAGAGTGGTTGATGATAGAGGTAGAGCAAGAAAAAGAGTTAAAAGGAAGGATAATCTGGTGAGAATAATGTAAGTTTCGAATGATCTTAGAGTTGAAAGTTATGGTCTACCATGAACATATACTAAGTTACTTCTCCAATAAGGACATAGTAAGAATTTGAAGCATTTCAAGAAAAAAAAAAATCCTTGAGTATTTATAAAATGTAGGTAAAATTTGCATGTTATATAAAATAATATTTATTGATGATAAGAATAAATTAAAACAGATAGAGCCATATTTGTAAAAATGAAAATGTAAAAATATAAATTAAAATGACTTAATTAGTAAAAATATTTTATTAAAAATAATAATCTTAATAATTAAAAAACAGAAGGAGGTTGAAATTTTTAAGGAATTGCTGATTTAATAAAAGTGATTTTAATGACAATATATATATATATATATATATATATATATATATATATATATATATATATATATATATATATATATATATATATAT
>Ga0214543_1013659_pt1 | contig 10050 bp, 8 predicted proteins | sample CNSS2metaG_FD_160094 | JGI IMG/M metagenome (GOLD analysis project Ga0214543, IMG submission 160094) | Root nodule microbial communities from cowpea collected in UCLA plant growth center, Los Angeles, California, USA - CNSS2 | ecosystem: Host-associated > Plants > Roots > Nodule | place: USA...
GAAAGTCATGTGCTTATTTAGATTTTTCTTTCAAAACTATCATTACCTACATTAATGAAGAGATAATGCTTATCTCTTCATCTTATCTTCTTTTTATTTTATTTTTCTTTTTATTTTCTTTTCTTTTTATCTTCTTATTTCTTCTTCTTCTTCTTTTTCTTTTTCTTTTCTATATTTTTTTTATCTCTTTTACAAGATTCTTCATATTTATTTTTTTTACACACACTTATTTAATTAAAATACTTTTACCTAATATATATATATATATATATATATTATTTTTTTGTTTTGTTTTTATTGTTATTTTCAATAAGTAAAAACTACATCATGATAAAATATATTTTTAATGTTTAAACTACATCATAATAAAATACAAAACATTAGTAAAAATAGAATATTTTCTAAGTGTTTTATTTAAAATAAATAATACAGTTTATTAAAAATAGGGATGTTACACAAGCCTCTTATGTGTGTGTAATAAAATTGTACCTTTTAGAGAAGATAATCGTACCAGAACCAACAAATCTACTAAACTGCAAAGTTTTACATGGAGATCGGTATCAAGCTGTATATATCTCCATTGGGAAAGGAGGGACATACCATATAAGTTTTTTGTCGATTTTCCCTTTTCTCTTTTGCAATATACAATCCTTTTTGCAAAAACAAAAATAAGTTAAATTAAACAGTTATGTATAAAATCTTTGTTTGAACATTTTGTTTTTTCCATTAGAATAATGTTAAAATTTTAGTTATTGTTGGTATATGTTGTACAAAAGTTTAGCATTTTTAGATGAGGTAATTGAATCAAAAAATCACCAAAGCGATCTCTCTTGGTAGTTTGTTCATAGAAAAGTTGAATGTTTCTATCCATGTTTATCTGTGTGAGTATTAATTGGTCTAAAGAAAGATTAATACTTTACCGAATTGCATGCACACATCTAATAATTGTTCATTTTGTAAACACCTATAAAGACAAGGACAATAAAAATGAAGATTGTAAGAATGAAGCTAGTAAGGGTTCAACAAAAAAAAATTAGGGCCACAACTGGTTTTCCTTTTTTAATTTGCGGTAAGCCTGAACATATATAAAGAAGAAATGTACCAAATATCATGCTTGACATACAAAGAATGGTATGTTTCTTATTTTGGTCTATTCTGAGGTCAATTTAGCTTTAATACCTCAAAACACTCAGTGGTTAGATTTTGGTAACACCATTAATATTAGGGTTTCAAGGAATGTTGCTTGAGCTACCAAAAGTTGATTAATATTGAAAGATAGATCTATGTTGGAGATGGAAAATCGAATGAGGTGGGAGCTATAGGACATTTTAGATTATTATTATTATTGTTGTTGTTGTTATTGTTATTATTATTATTAAGCACTAAATTTTATTTGGATTTAAAAGACACTTTTGTTGTACCATCATTTAGACAAATATTTGGTTTCAATTTCTTATTTGGACAAATATGATTATTTGTGTTCATTTAGAATCCAGTTATTGTTGAAACTGGTTCACTTTTGGCTTATGTTAATCTATAGTTGCTTGACATTGTAATTGCCTATAGTGAATCCTTTAATGCACAATCACGTGGTACTAAGCGTAAAATTGGCAATACTAACTCACAGGCGTTATGGTATAGGCTCCTATGTCACATCTCTAAAAATAGAGATGACCGACTTGTGTCAAATGAGATATTGGATTCCATTAACTTCACAAACTTTGATGTTTGTGTTGAATGCATTAAAGACAAACAGGCCAAAACAAAGAAATTAGGTGCATATAGAACTACAAACAAGCATCTTAGGATTGATACATATAGACATTTGTGGTCCATTTCCTAGACTTTTGTGGAATGGTCAATATAATTTTATACAATTCATAGAAGATTACTATAGATGTATGGAAAGGTATTAAAGATTGCAACTTACATTCTAAATAGAGTTCTAACCTAGGAAGCTGTTGAACACCTTATGAGGTTTGGGTTGATTGAAAGCCTAGTTTGAATCATTTTCGTGTATGGGGATGTCTAGCTTCAGTAAGACCTTTTAAACCAAATAAAAAATAAATTGAACTCTCGACAATAAACAATTATTTTAGTGATTATTCTGAAAAGTGTAGAGGCTTTAAATTTTATGATCCCAAATTGAAGACAATTTTTGGGACATAAACTACCACATTTTTTTGAAAATATTGAGTTTGGGATGAACAACAAGATTAAAGACTTTGTCTATTGATAACAGTTCTAGAACCAATTCATACAATTGCTTTCGATAAAGCAAGTTTGAAACCTTACAAAATATTTCTATTCAGGATAATTTTTTTGTTTGTGAAGAACAAACTCAAGATAAAACTCGAGATCCTCAAGAACCTATGTTATGATCCAATATCTTTAAGGAGATCTATAAGAGAAATGAAAAGTTCTATTCCAAATGATTACGTGATGTTTCTCCAAGAACACAAGAAAAACAATTGAATGATAGAAAATGACTCAATCAACTTCTATCAAGCCGTACAAGATTCCAACTCAAAAAAGTGGAATGAAGCAATGAATAAGGAATGTAACAAGGTTTGAAAACTCGTCACATTACTAGAAGACACAAAATCCATTGGTTGCAAATGAATATTTAAAATCAAACGAGATTCCAAAGGTGATATTTTACAATAAGAATAGTTATAAAGATTAAGTAAATGTTAATAAATAGAGTAAGAATTAATAGATAAAATATATTGAATGCCACATCGTTTTACTCTTTTTTGTTTTAAAAAATGCAAGTGATTTAAAAAACAAAATAGGGAAATAAGGGATACATTTAGCATCCCAACCGGTAACAATCGTCTAGTGTTCCTGGATATATTTAGATTAAGGGCAAATAAAATACAAAGTGAAAAGTGAGAAAACCAAATTAAACAAATTAGGGTAATGATATTTTGACCCGCTTTTTTATCTATTTTTAATTCACTACTCCAATCACCTTTAAATTATTACATCACACCACTAGAAAAAATAAAAATAGATAACTAAAAGACGATTAGAATGATAAATTAAAAGTGAGTGAAAAAAAATTGATCAAAATATCATTATCTAACAAATTAATATATTCTAAATGTAAGGATCAATTTTGACTCTATAAAAATCACGGGTGAAATAATACCAAGAGTAATTACCCTAATTTCTAATGCCAAAAGTACGAAAAATATCTTCACATCTATTTCCTTCCATGTATTGTCACATTTGCGATACATGTTTTTAGAAACTGATTTAGTGATGAAATTTTTTTCAATTTAGACATAAAAAAAAAGGTCGAAATACCAATTTCAATATCAGTCAATTGAAATATATAAAAAATTATTTAAATAAAATAAATTTTGCCTGTACAAGCAACATAGCTTCAAGGTTTATCAAGCATGAAAAAATAGCATTTCAGTCCCAAATTCAAGAAAAGAAAAGGAAAATTAAGGGTGCTTATCCAATTTCTCTACTAAAATTTATCCATGAATAGTGGACTGATGATTACAAAGCTCCTATTCATTAATCAAACGGTACTACAATATCTAGTATAACAAAACAACCCCAAAAGCAAAACCAAATTTCAAGCATTCAAATCATGATACATTACAATCTCAAAAACAATATGGTACTTAAAAAAAAATAGAAAGAATTCCACAAGGAAGCTTATCATTCAGCAGCTTCCAAATTATCATATTGCCAAGGGTTGAAATCTGGTCTGCTATCAGGTTCATCAATGCACTCAGAAGTATCTACAGCAGCACGATGTTGAGTATATTTACCATTGTATTGGTACACTTCCAATTCACCCCAAGGTGTTGTAGTTATTTCATCTGTCAAATCAAACCATCTTGGTGTGAATTTATGGTTCTTGGCCTCTCGGTTTCTCTTCTCAGCTCTTTGCCTCTCCTCCAAACTGATAAACAAGTTTAAGCACATGCAAGGTAAGAAATTAGGATCTCTGAGGTCCTTATAGAAAACATTACAAATTTTAAAACTTTTGTTCGTCTTTGTTACCTGCTCTTCTCATAACCAGATGTGGATAGATCACCCTTCTCAAGGGCCATTCTATCAGGACGAAGACGAGAATCAGATGCCAACAACTTCTTGGGAGCAGTGTCAAAGCTATTAATCTTATGCGCAAAATGTGTGTATTGAAATTTGTCCTTCTTAGGGGCATCTGCAACTCTCCAAACCTGTGCAGAGTGGAGCAACATCATTTAGAAAAAAAGAGATGCATTAAACTTCACTGTAGAAGGTTGAATAACGAACCTCTTTCAGATCAGTGCCTGGAAGTGGTTCTCCTTCTAAGTCACAAACTTGGTAACTCATAAACTCGTTCCATTTTCCAGTCATCAGTATCTTGGGCTCGTCAGCAGAATTATACACGTATCCATCCACTTCATACCTACCCGCACTGTAAATGCAAAAATCTTTTCAAGTTAGATAATGTGTGACAGCAGCAGCGAAGAAGTTATGGAATAAAAACATGGTATGATGAGCAAGTAATAGGTTAAAAGTGAAGATTTAATGGCAAGAGAAAGTAGTCATCATACCCAAACCAACCACATGGTTGAAAATACAGCACCACTTTGTCCCCTGTGGTCAGATTTGTCAAGATCATCTCTCCAGGTGAATCAATCCACGTTCTCCCGAAAATCAAGTTGCTAACTTTTGTAGGAGGAGGCACCAAATCAAGAACCACACCATCTTTTTTTAGGGTAACACGTGTTCTGCATCCATGTAAAAGTATGTTACAAATGACTACAATGTAAGAAAGAAAAATGTTCACTAATGAAGTTAGTTGCCGTAGACTTATGGCATACAAAAAAAAACTACACAATAAATTGAGGTAATAAACTGATATGAAACATCCTTTGACATAAGATTCAGTGAAGAATCCAATTCCACAAATATAAGTAAAAAGGAAGATATGTGAAAAATGGTAGAGAAGTATCACCTTCCGAGAGGATATACATCAACTGAGTTGCCCAGAAATTTGGTTTTCAATTTCGATGTCACATCATAAGTGAAATGTTCATTTTCAGCATGCCCAGCACTCATTGGGGGGTGATGGCTGACCTGCAGCAGTTTAATTTTACATGTACTCACAAGTCAGAACCATACTTAATACAGAAGCTTCACAAAGTAACTGAAAATTTTGAATACTCCTATTACAATATGCATATCAAGGAGGCCATGCCTTACCCCCACCCCGCAAAATGAAATAGGAAGAGGCATACAAAATTTGTTGGTTCAGCATTTTGTTTGAAGAACTGACAAAAATAAACAGAAACTTAAATGCACCTGCTCTGCTATAAATGTTATGTCACCATGGTTAACCATTTCGTAAGTTTCACCAAGAATTGGATTGAATGGCTTCCATGTTCTCTGATATGCATAGTAGACAGATATGAAGAATGATGCTGCAAAAATCAATTGTAAGCTCATATTCCATGCAATGTATACAGAAATAACAGAGACAGGGTGAAAGTAATCCGTACAAGCATATACAAGTCTCATGTATGGATCCTCAGTCTTGTCTGCCATATCCAACAGGTAAGAGTACTCCATAAGCTGTGAAATTTATTGCAATCAATGAAATTGAACCAGCAGGAAACTTGCTAAAATATGATTTGTGTCAACGTAGTAGCAACGAAATACAGCAATGTATACAAATGACTCATACCTCAGCCATTTTCTGCAGCATTGTCATTGGCTCAAAAATGATAACCGGGAGTGTCACCATTGATGTGATATCGGACCCAACATACTTTTGCATCATTTTCCAGTAACTATCTCTCTCCTGTAAAGTAAAGGACATAACATCCAGAGATGACAAAACTACAAAAGGGTGGAAAAAATCTCCAAAGTTCATTTTGAGATAAAAACAGACTCATTCAGATAATTAAAATGCAATTGGTTTACACTGCATATTATCTGTCAACAATGCCAATAAGAAGCTCACCCTAACATGCAAACTAGACCACATATGTTTGCTAAAGCGGAAAACATCACGGTCAATAAGTCCATTCTCATCTCTCTTTTAGAAAAAAGATGACAAGCAGCAATTTGATCAATAAACCTAGATTCAGTTAACTTCAGTTTTTATAAAGGAATAAGTCCATGCATGATAAATTTTCTTTGACTCAGATATGTTTTCATCCCCTAACTGTCTCCATATTTTGTTTAGACAGTATGTGTGCAAGCTAGTGATCTTTACTTTTTTTTCACTTCATCATGCAAATTCAAACACAGAAATAGAATAAGTGGTATACCTCTTGTTTCCAACGTCCCTTCTTTGCTTCTTCTTCAGCATCTTCAGTCCCTCCTTCTGGGTTAATAACCTCCAGTCCCTCATAGGCCATCATACTGAATAATGGTGTCAACAAAAAAAAAAAAAAACTTATTAGACCATGAAATCGAATCAGGCAGCTAGAAGCAACAACAGCCAAATCAAGAACATATTAAACCGAAAGATAAACTCGAATGCACAATTCTGAACTAGATCAGAATATATTAAAACAATCAATAATCTCTTGCATCAATCCATGCATCCATAAGTGTGAAACATCCGTAAGCTAAAACACAACAGTGATATCATAATAAATTCAACAACCCAACAATCAAAAATTAATTAAGAAAGATGATCTTCCAAAGCAAGCATCTCTTGCATCTAGCAGTGTTAAAATGTTCAATAAAAGGATAAATCAATTATCTTGAGACACCCCAGATGAACGAATTACAGAAAAACACCATCAAAACAGAGAAATTCAACAACTTCAAAAATCCAGACTCCAAAGGATTCATACCCATTAACGGATTTGGACATAGCACTGCCAAAATTGGACAAACTGGAAGCAATAGAAGCAAAAAAGCCTCCACCACCAGAAGCAGCAGCTTGCTTAGGATCATTTGGAGCCATGGTAAAAATTGAATCAAAGAAAGAAACCCAATTGAGAGAAGAGAAGATTGTTGGAGAAAGAAATAGTAGCAAACCCGATCTACTGAGACAAATAAAAAAGGGTATGCTGCACTTAAATGTGGTTTATTTATGAAAAGAAGGAATAGTGAATAATGAATATTTAAAAAACAATAGTAATATTATTATAATATGTAGAGAACAGCAAAGAAAGCAGTGATTTTGGTTGGCGGTTCTCGAATTTGAAAAGTCCAACCAGACCGAATGGAAAGTGGGGGGATGTTTCTTCGTTGAAGTGAGAACAGAATACAAATCAAAGAAGAGTTTGTTCAGCACGCGCCTATAGAGCGCGTGCGAGTGATGGATTAAGTTGAGTTCAGAAAATCCAAATTGGCGGCTTTACGAGGAACATGAGAGGCTGTTTTGAGAGTGCAATGAGAAGGATCACAAACTCTTGCCGGCTTCTTTGTTTGTGTCATCATGTGAATTACGTACATGTAACAATGAGATTAGTTTGAAATAAGTATGAAAGTAAATTATTTTAACAATTAATTATTGTTATAATTGATAAGAATTAGTTTTTCATTGAGTAAAATTGGTAAAAGAATCATTTTAGAATAATTAATTTTCTTTTGAAAATTAAAAATAAGGTTTTTGTAAATTGTAAAGGAATAACCATTTGTTATAAATGTTTTATTTCATAAAATAATTATATATTGGAAAAATATTCTACAAATTTTAATTATTGTTTCAAATAAGTAGCTGAAATTAGAAAGAGTTTGTATGTAAAAGAACTAAAATAGGAAAATTAATATTTCTCAAACATACAGTAAAGATGTTTTTTTAAAATGTATATTTTTTTAATAAAATTATACTTTTTGTGATAAATACGGAATGATAACAAGGATATTCTTACAGAGTGTATTAAATGTATTTATTAAATAATTAATAAAATTTGGAAATTTAATGCATGATATATTATTCATCAATATTTATCAATTATTTTTGTCATCCATAATATTAGGTTTTGTCAAAATAATTAATGTACATTTACTCATTTTTCTTTGTTAGAACTCTTTCTAAAAGGTAAATCTTATAATCAAAGTCAGTAGATAAATTATAAACTAAGGATCCTAGAAATATGGTAACATCAACTTGCAACTCTATCCATTATTTAGTCAAATGGTCAACTAATTACTTTGAAGTTATCACACACCTTCTTTCTAGGTACACAATAATATCTTAGAGGAAAAATCTCCATATATTTGTATATGAATTTTTTATGTTACAAAACTAAGAAAGTTTTCTTTGGAAAGAAAAAAACTATGATCAAATTGATATGTTAAAGGTTAACTTCTTAATAAATAGTGACATGATAATATACAAGATTTGTAAATGATTTTTAGTTCTTATAAAAGTAATTTTTGATGGTAGATCCTTGACAAAGATCTTAAGTATAAAATTTATTATTTACAATATCTTATATTAAAGGAAAAGATAATATCTCCTTCATGGAAAATACAATTTTCTACATAATATTTTCAAAATAATTAAAATTCTTACAAAAGAAATCAATATGAGATGTTACAAAAATTTATTCAAGAATTTAAACTTGGATCTATTACTAGAAGGAAAATTGTATGAGATCTCAAAGTAAGATTTTGCCCTAAAAATGTTCTAAGAAAATTGATAATGAAAAAATTGCTAAGATATTCATAAACATTCTCTACATGATAAAATAACAATTAGTATGACATCTTTACTATTTTTAACATGTCAACACTCAATTAGGTCTACATTTAGATAAGGGAATTTTGCTTGATAAATTCCTAAAAAACTCAAATACAACATCTTTACTATAGCTTCCTTGTTGACTACAAATACTCTTCTATTTTTCCTAACTTCCATAGATCTTTTCTTGAATCCACCAAACATTTACTATCTTCCTTTAGTCATTCCACATTCACCTCCAAATATACTAGATCACTATTGAAATATTCTTCCCTTTCTCCATTCTAACAAAATCACCAAATCATCTCATTAAATTATTTGTAACTCTAATTACATCAATGAACTTTTTACCAATAGTTATGAACTTCATTTGTATTTCCTTTCTCTCTTTTTTATGAAAAATTATCATAGACATTTCGGTACAAAATAGAAAAGACAATATCAAAATAGTTCTAACAAATCATACCCATATAACAAGAAAGTTGGGATAACATTCCCATGACTTATTCTTCAATTCACCTTTTCGTCTAAAAAAATTTAGTTATACGTAGCATGTGAGAATAGTTATAGGGTTAGGTTGCTAGTACGAAAGAAAGAGAAACTATAAGACATATCCCTAATAAATATATTCTTAAACTATAAAATGTTTTCACCTTTAGCTCCATCATTATCTCTTTTTTGGCTAAGCCTTAATGTAAAATCTATTATAAAATTAAAGAAAATGCTCTCATTAACGTTAAAAGAATTTTTAAGTCATGAAAACAATTTCAAAATATTCAAACAAAACCTTACATGCTTCAATAAAGCCTTTGAATTCAAATGTAATTAAGTAACTACATGTTTTTCTCTTTCTTTCGAAAGAAAGAATGTATATCTCTATTTTTTTTTTAATGTCGTTTTCTATTTTTGTGCTAAAAAAAGCAAGGAGGATATATAATACATGGTTTAATAGGTTTCTTTCTCATATTTGTTTATTTTTTTAATGTAATCCTCGACTTTTGAGTTTCTAATTTAATCACAGTTTTATTATATAATTGCTTCCATTAAAGTAGTGTTACCAGTGTGAGAAAGTGATAACGTGATATAATAAATTAAGACGTTAACAATTAGAAATTGAAGAATAATATTACATTGGTAGTATTGTTATAGTTGAATTTATTACAAGTGTGTTTAGATAACAAATGCCACATATTGTGAATTTATTAGGTCAAATTTTCTCTCTCTCTCTCTCTCTCTTAATGCTAACAACAATTTAAATGAAAAAGACTAAAATTAATATTTAGAAAAATTAGAATCAAAATTGAGAATTCGAAAAATTACGGGACTACTTAAAAAAAATCAAATAACAAACCTAGTTAGCCATAATATATAATATAATTATTGGAAAG
>Ga0214543_1013660_pt1 | contig 10049 bp, 4 predicted proteins | sample CNSS2metaG_FD_160094 | JGI IMG/M metagenome (GOLD analysis project Ga0214543, IMG submission 160094) | Root nodule microbial communities from cowpea collected in UCLA plant growth center, Los Angeles, California, USA - CNSS2 | ecosystem: Host-associated > Plants > Roots > Nodule | place: USA...
CAAGACAACACCACAATCAACAAATTCAAAAGTAGTGAATAAGTCCTTATAGGGACACATATGAAAAGTACATCCAGAATCAAGGATCCATTATGTTTTACTCCTCTTATTAGAAGAGACAACAAACTAAGTAATGTCACAGTCAGAGTCAGCTTCAATATTGGCAGATTCAGGGGATTGTGTGGTTTTTCCTTTTTCTTGTTTTTCTTGTTTTTTCTTCAAGATAAAACAATCAGAAATCTCGTGTCCAGGTTTCTTACAATAACAACAAAATTTGCGTCCCCTAGACTTGGATCTGAACTTTTTGTCACTTGTACTCCTTCTTTCTTGAGTTCTACCTCTGACACTTAAACCTTCACCCTGGTCCACAGAATGAACTTCAAGATCAAATTTTTCTTTGGACAATAAATTAGATTTAACATCTTCAAAGGATAAGGTATCATTATTTCCATACAACATAATTTCTTTGAAGTGTTTGTAGGTAGAAGGTAGAGAGACAACCAACAAAACAACTTTATCTTCATCATCAATTTTAATATCAATATTTTCCAGATCCAAGAGGATAGAATTAAACTCATTAAGATGAGATTGAATAGGAGTACCTTCAACCATTCGAATGGTATACAAGCGTTCTTTGAGACGAAGCTTGTTTGCAAGGCTCTTGGTCATGTATAAAGACTCTAACTTTAGCCATAATGCAGCAGTGGTTGTTTCATTTGCTACTTCACGGAGAACCTCCTTTGATAAAGAGAGTTGGATTGATGATAGCGCCTTTTCATCCAACTCCTCCCACTGCTCATCAGTCATGGAAGCTGGCTTATTTTCTATTCCATCTAAAGCCTTCTTTAATCCACTCTGGGTTAGAACAGCCCTCATTTGGACTCGCCAAATAGAAAAACTAATCTTGCCATCAAACTTCTCAATGTCAAATTTTGCAGACATTTTGGAATTTCCAACTAAGAGCTCTGATACCACTTGTTATGGTATCGTAGCATGCGGAAGCACAAGATCGTGATAATTGGAAATTAAAGAGAAGTAAAAGAGCAAGAGAAATAACACACAAGGATTTACGTGGAAAACCTCTTTTAAATGTAAGAGGAAAAACCATGGGACGATAATGAACAAAGTTCCACTATGAAAAGAAGAGTACAAAGCTCTTGGATGGGAACAAGAATCCTCACCAAAATACACTCAGGTGTATATTACAAAGTGTGTCTCTGTAAATGTTTTTTATATTTTTTCAAGTCATGGAGATGTTATTTATAGGCTTCAAAGTTGAACCAGTCAATAAACCATATGAAAAGTCTTCAGAAATTGCACTAGTAAATAGGCCATATGAAGAGTCTTCAAAACTGAACTAGTAAATATGTCATATGAAGAGTCTTCAAAACTGAACCAGTAAATAGGCCATATGAAGAGTCTTCAAAACTTAAGCAGTAAATAATTAATAATTAGTGCTTAAATAACGTGTGGTATCAGGAATTGAATGAGAACCACATATTCTAACAAACCTCTTCAAGTATTCCTTTGTATTATTCTCTTTCTTCTTCATTTCCTCCCCTTTAACACAATCTCCCTCTTAGCGTACAATTTAGGGTTTAGGTTCTCAACCTGCAAACCAGAGACCTTAGTTGTAGAGTATGGGTAGAACACAAAGGTACAAGTGGATAAAGTCACTGTAAACATTGTCGAATGCACCTCTATCATAGTTCTTAACTTATAGTTGGAGGAAAGATATTTTCTATTCATAAAAAAGAGGTGTGACGACTCATTTGCATTTTGGGGGATTTCTCTTTTGGTATAAGTCCACTAGTATGAGCAATAAAGGATTTGTTTGTCAAATAGATGGAAGTAATACAATATCCACTTCTCTAGATCTTTCCCTATAAGAATTTTTAGCATTGAAGGGATAAGAGCATTCATTTTTATAAGGTTGAATAAATTCTTTACCTTTATATGCATTTCAAGTAAAGTAAATGACATACTTGTTAAGTTTACGACAATGATTATTTTAATGATGTGCGTTTGAATGTAGGCACAATCTTAAAGATCTAAGAGAAAGAATTATACACATGCGAGAATTTTTCCGTTCTTATCCATGATTTAATTTGATTGTAACTCATTTTTTTTTTATATTTTGAAATAGATATCTTATTGTTTTTGTGTTTTTAACACTTTGAATGTGTGATTTAGTTTCTCTTTTACTCACAACATTTTCCTTTCGGGGGATCCATAGAGAAGTTTGTTTACATGTTTCCACCATAGTTTTCTTTTGCTTAGAAGTGAAAAAGCTTAAATGAGGTGAAATGTGACCACTCATATTTTGTACATATATTTATAGTTTTATTGTACATTGAAAACATATATTAAATGTTTTACTTTTATTTTTTAACTCATTTCTTTTTAATAGTTGCAATTCAATATATATATATATATATATATATATATATATATATATATATATATATATATTCAGCTAATATGGCTTTTGTTTACTGGTTCAAGATTGGATTTTACATTTTAAGGATTTGAAAATAGATATATGATTTTTATGTTATTTTCAATATTTTTTAGAAAATAAAATAGGTTTATTGAATTTTGTAAAGAAAATTTTCCTTAATTTTTGTAATTGAACTTATGATTCTAATTGGAGTCCACCTTTGCCATGTATATTTCAGATTTCATGGTATATAAATAGTTTAAATGTGAAAAAAAAAGTATTTAGTTTTCGGTCTCCGAAATTTTCCCTTAATTTTTTTTTCTTTTTTTTCCACTTAATTGTCGGAATTGCCTATTCCTCTTCTTCTCTTATGTCCCCATAGCAAGATCCCCACCCATTCACAAACACCATTTCATAATTTTTTTTTTGCTTACTTTGTCTTTGTTTTTTTTTTTAATTGTTTTGAATATTCTTTTTTGGGATTTGGTTGATAACCAAGATTTTTGCCTTTTTTCTTTTTACCCTTTAATTTTGATACCGAATTTGGCGAATCAAAGTGGTGAATGTTGAAATGAAAAAGACGTGACACCTAATTTGTCATTATGGAGTGTAGCTACTCAGCCATGTATGTACCTATGCGTCAATGAATACAGAGGCTCAACGATATTATTACCTTAACTTGTTCTTGTTGGAAAATATTGCACTATCGAGCTGCAATCACAGTAAAGAAAACTACGAGTCATTAAAATAATGCAACACCTTTCTCTCCATGTCTTCACTCTTCTTGTGTCTATGTTGGTGTTTGTTTATGGGTTGCTGTAAGAGCCTTTGCCTCTTTTCGACACGACAACTTCTCCGTACATGTGTACTCCTAGGAGCCGCAGCGCTCTGTGTCTTTTATGCATTAAGGAAAACAATACCACCCGTGATATTTGGAGATTTAATGCTTTCTCAATAACTGTTATTAAATTTAATATTTGTAAATATTAATAAATTTATTTATTTATATTTATTTTTAGTGTTAGGCATCGACTAAAAATATTACTAATAAGAATTAAAAGAGATCTAATTTTTTTAGTTTACAATTCTGGGAAAAAAGAATTTAAAGTCTTCTAACAGAGTAAGAAAAGAAGATGGAAGAAATCAAGGTCAAATCCATGAATTTAAGAAACAATTAAACAAGTTAGTCACTGAGGGGAAAAAAAGGCTTGAAGCATCTAAATGTTCATTTAGAGAAGCAAAAGATCGATTACTCACTAAATTTAAACAAAATGGCCTTGGATCATTCTGAAAAATGATCTCGGTTATCTATCATCAACTTTCATCTAAATGCAACAAAGTCGACGAGGACTAAGAAACAATATCAAGATTTAGTTATTCAAAATTTTACAGATTTAATTTTTTTTTATTTTGACATTCTCCACTTTCTTTACTTCTTTTTTGTAATTTTGAATTAATTTGGTGCATTTATGGTTTATATCTCTTTCTTTAAATATTGTTGTGAGTGTGATATTTTACCTGAAATGACGCTCCAAAGTTCAATAATGACATGTCATTGCATGAAACAATTTATTAGAAACTAACATAAAAACAAAAACATGGGTGTACCAAACCAAATAGACACTAAAAACCTTATAAAGAAAACCTCCTTAAAAGAGAATTAAACAAAATGAAAATTGAGTTAAATATATTTTTTTCCTCAACAATAATGAAAAATTGTAATTAGTTTCTATTTAAAACTTTGATTTTGTTTGGTTCCTTATTTTTTAAAACAATGAATTTAGTCACTCATTTTCAACGACGTTAAATTTTGTGCCACGTGAAAGAAAATGTTCCACATAAACATCTACATTGTATAAATTGTTTATACGTGTAGTAACAACCACGTGTTGAATTTTATTTTATTTTTGAATAAAAATGGAATTTTTCTAAAACATTGAGTTGTACAAGAGGGTACTTGACCACCATCTTCTATGCTTACCAGTGTTACGGGTTATTGTGGATTTCTCCTCTAATGGAAGAATTGGTGGAGATGAAATTATTTTTGTGATGGTATATTTTGTGTGGGTGTTGGTTATGTAGAAGAAGATGAGGAAGATGAAGATAGGTTGAGAAGGAGCTGAGAAATTATGGAGATGGTGCAGAAATTGTAAAGGGAAGAAGTTGCCATATGTGTGCCCTCCCATACAACTCCATGTTTTTAGAAAACTTTAATTTTTATTAAAAATAAATAAAAGTCAAGATGTGGCTGCCGCGTGCCAAACACATATAAACAATGTAGATGTTTACGTGCAACGTTGTTTGCCACGTGGGACAAAATTTTACATAGTTGGAAAGGAGGAACTAAATTCATTGCTTTAGAGAGTAAGGGGACCAAATAAAATCAAAATTTCAAGTAGGGATCAAAAACATATTTAACCTAAATTAAAAATAAAAGTTAATATCTACTATAAAAAAAATCTAGACTTATAGCCGAAGGAAAAAAAAAATATCAAACCAACGATATTCTAGTCTTTCATTGATAAGCTTATAAGTACTTAGTATTTTTGTTGTAGTTTTCATCCCAGAAGTGCCCTTGATCGAAGTTTCAAGTTTCCCTGCATTTTCACACAAAGATCTATCTCATTTCGTTTCATTCTCGACACTTAACCAATCCAAAAATTGTCTACTCGTGGGTGAGTCTAATTTCTCGCTAGGCGAGAATTACGTTAAAAATCAAGTCCAATTGCTTAGACAACTTTGAAGTCTTCCCTAATCTTCCATTTTCCTATACAATAACTTAATAAAAAGAAAAAAATCCTAACTAAACAAAACACATAACACTTAATGACTTCCAACAAAATAACACAAAACATATGAAATAAAAATAAATAAGAGAGCTTAATAAGCTTAAATACTAAGTATTTATCAAGCTTATCATTCATCAATCCCAAATTCGTAAGCTTATTTGCACAATGATTTCCTTCATGAAAAATATGAGTAACTTTAAACTTCATAGCATCACAACTCTTTATTTATTTTCTCCATGTACCTCTAAAAAATCATGGAACAATTTGATAAAAAGAAAAGACTTAACACACCAACACACACTTATATCCATCGGTCCAGGAGATATTGATAGCCAAAATCGCACCTATAATTTCAGCATATAAAGAATTTTGAACACTTAAATATGAAGAGAAACTGCCAGCCTCAAACCCCTTTAAAAAGGCCTTCATAAGCAGCATGACTTGGAAAACCTTTAGCCATTTCATCCATGTTAATTTTTATCCACTCCTCATTAGGAATCTTCCATAGAACTTATATAGTAAATGAATATGATTAACTAGAGTACTACCTCTGGATTTAATAAATTGAATACGATCAACAAAAGAGGAGAATGGTCTACCAAGAAAAGCTTTGTTGCAACCAATAACATATTTGCATGGCAATATTACATTCAAGGAAAATGTGGAAAATGCTATAGTCCTTGAGGATCAATTCATGGAATCAAAATCAAATAAGTTGAATTGAGTTTCAAACCATTTATTTATTAGCTTTGAGTTTATTCTTATCTTCTAAGATGGCAAATGAACACATCCTATTTTGATAGAAAATTCCTACATTGATTGGTACAAATATGAAAATGAGGTAATACCCATTTTTTTAATTGAGTATGAGGATGAAGATGTGTATGAATCTATTTGCCTCATTGCCCTTTTCATATCCATCCTAATACTTAATCTCATTCTTATGACCGTCCCCTTTTAAACTAATAAAATACTCATAGTGTATTAGATAGCCTAATGTGTTTGTGTATATTATTCTCTTAGGTTTTAGTTTTGTAACTTTTTTATTTTCTTTTCACTATACACTTTTACCTTTTCTTTTATAGTTGTTTGAATTGTTCTATATCCATAAAATTCATACACATCTTCAAGGTACTTTTCCTTTTATTACATCCTTGATTACACTTTTTTTTTGTATGGTTATGTTCAAATAGTGTATTATTAATTTCAGTGAATTAAATAATTTTTAAATCTTACATTTAATTATTTCTACTTTTTTCTTAATATTTTTGTTTATTATTTATTTTTTTCAAATAAAATATTTAACTTTTAATTTCAAGTGTTGAATCGCATCGTCTCTTCATTTATTAGTTATAATATAAAATAATTATTTTTTTATTTTTTTATTTGTAAATAAATTACTTTTTACTGACGAATTTTATTCATAAATAAATTTGGTTTTTTAATAGTCTAACAACGTAAAGTTAACCATTGCATTCAATATATATATATATATATATATATATATATATATATATATATATATAATAAAAAAAAAATATATATTTTTCCCAATGAGAATGCCAATTATTTTAAGAAAAACAAAATGGATTCTTAATCATGTCTAGCAATTCTGACGGATTTTAGCTTTTACTTAGTACTAAACAATTATTTCAGTACTAAACAATTATTTCTTAAATAGTGTAAATATATAAATTTAAACAAATAATTAATATACTTGTGTAAACATATATGAATTTATAACAATTTGATTTTGTAAGACCCATTTTATTTCTATTCATTTTCTGTCCTAAGTTTTAAGGGTCTATCCTAAGTAGATGGGCCTAATGGCTGGCCCATAAGGTGCCAAGGCCCCTAAAGCAGCCTAAACTCCCATTCTGCTCCCACTTTGCCAAAAACAAGCTTTGACCCCTTTTCCTTTCCAAAACAGAAGCTCTGCTAGGGTTTAGAGCTTCATCATCTGCAAGCTAGCCCAAATCCATTTTTCTGCTCCATGTAAGTATTTAACTAGCTCATACTAGTCCCCATTAATCACTCTTCGTATTCGAGTTAGGGTTTCATGGTAACCCACTTCTTAGTCTGTTCCATTATTTCTTTCAGCTCTTTAGTTCGTTCCTAGAGTTGTTGTGCTCTCTACGCTTGGTTGCCAAAGCCCCTTATTAACCCCTTTCCAGGTAACGAAAGCTAGGGTCCTTTGAGTTTTATAGCATATGACTGATTTTATTGGTGAGTTGCATTTAGAATGACTGATTGATGTTGTGTATGTATGAAATCTGAGTTGTGCATGTCCTTGTTGTGCTTCTGGAATGGTGCTCGCGAAAAAAAAGGGGAGAAACCTGTTAAACTCGCCTGGGCGAGTGTGTCTTTCGCCCAAATGACGAGCCCTCGCCTAAGCGAGGAGCATCTTGCCTAAGCGAGGTTAATAGTGGCTCGCCCCTTCTCGGTTTCGAGTTGGTCGCTTGAGCGAAGGCCTCTCGCCTGAGCGAGATGGGCTAGCCTGAGCGAGAGCTCAAAGTGCCCACTGCTCGAGAACTCGCCCAGGCGAGATCCTTTAGCTTGAGCGAGAGATCCCTCTCGCCTGAGCGAGAGTATCTGGCCTAAGCGAGATTGACAGTAGTGAGTTGGAAGGTTGTATATTTTCTTGTTACAATTGTTAATTTCGTGAATTGCTTGATTAGTTCCTCTCAAGGTATGAAACATATGGATATGCATGGAAGTCTCTATTTGTATGGACTGGATTCATGAGTTTTTGGTATGATTTTGGGTATGCTAGACGTATGGTTGGTTTCATGGATTGAAAATGATGGTTGGTATTAAAGTGGCTTGATATTGGTATGAGATGAGGTTCCATATTCATGGTTTTGGGAAGAATGAGTTGGTATGGATTCAACATGTGATAACGAATGAGGCTTGATTATAAAGGTTGGCATGAGATTGATATGTATGATAAATAATTTCTTGATTGATTGAGTATGATTGGTATGTGGTCAGTACGTAAACCCATGAGCCTCTAGATGAGACCTCATGGTAGTGCTTCAGTGCTAGGGACGTAATTCCATGACCCCTGTTAGTGGGAGTTCATGGTGGTGCCCTATCTATATAATTTGGTAAGGATTCAAGGTAAGGTTTCATCCTGACACTCTAAAGAGTCAGTTAGTCTCATTTAGAGTGGACTGACTCTTGTGGTGAGAGTAGCAGGAGGCCTTAAACTCATTAAGGGCTAACATTGTGTGGGGGGGGGGGGGGATGGAGACATTGTAACACTTGTAACACTTAGGTTGGGGGTGAGCAGCTCGGGGGTGAGCAGGAAAATCCACCACAAGTGGAAGCATCCGCTGAATCCGACTAGATTATATGTAATCTGGATGAGTCGAGTCTGAGTCTAGTGTATTGTTTGAGAAGTCATAACATGATTGGTTGATATATACTGCTTGGATTGTGTAATAGCCTGTGACTGCATGATAAACGGTTTCTACTCTAGCTTACCCTGCTTGTTTGTTTGGTTGCCTTGTATGTGGTCATTCTCTTTTTGCGATGATCATCAATCTATTGATGTGAGCATATGCGAGAGGTTCTCGCGGTCAACATGGGAATGGTGACTCTACTACTTAGCCGCCTAGGCTGGTTCCTGCTTAGTGGATTTTCATTTAGGGCTAAGGCCCATGTATTGTCTTCTCTTGGAATTTACTTAAATTATTATCACTCTCACTCTCTTACATTACTTTGTATCTAGCATCGTGGTGTGCCTCCATTATCGTTCTTTAAGTACTTGGGATATCTGTAGGAGTGACATTTTACTCCATTGATCTTGTTTCTTTTAGTGTATAGCGTGACATTTCCTTTAATTAGCTTTATTAATTAAATTGGATGTTACAGATTTCCAATTAAATTAAATATATAGATACAAAGCTCATTTTTTTTTAGTTTCTTATAACATAAAAACTTCTAATTTGCATAATAAACAAAACAAATTTTGATGACAAATATTTCACGTAATACAGTTGATGAAAAAATCAGTATTGAACATCAAATGTTAAGAAGAAATAAAAAAAGAGAGAAAACCCTTAATAAGAAAAACGATAAAAGATAGAAAATCCAATAGATACATTGCAAGATTAGTCATTTTATTGTGTGTAGAGAGCATTTGTATATATGTGAGCGTTTCATAAATGTGTTTTTAGTTTACAAGATGTTTATTGTATTTAACACTTCAAACATTTAAAACTTTCACAATTAATTCCTCAATTTATATCCAAGTTGTCTAACTATTCTTAATCCTGTGGTTCCTTTTAATTAACAATGACATTATAATTGCTTTTTTATCCATTCTACTTAATATATGCTTTGTTGATTTTGTTTAAATTCCTTGAGTCAAGGCTTTTTAGAGAAGGCTGATATCTCTTGAATTTGATTTGAAATTGACCTTTTTTTTTTAAGTCTTTTTTTTTTCAAGATGTATTTAATCCTTTTATCCTAACATCTATCATCCTAACAAATCTATAAAACCTTAATATCATGTTATAATTCCGATTCATTTATATTTTTTTCGATTATATATAATATTTTACAACTCAAAATTGATTAATGTTCCGTATTATTTGTATCTAACAAATAAAGAAAAAAACAAGAGGGGATCCAAACATAAGAAAGAAGAAGTTGTTTGAATAGAAGGAAATGGAGTGAAAAGTTTCTAGTAGATGTGATTGATGTAATATAATAAATTTTTGACATATATTTAAAATAAAATTTAAATCAAAATAAAAATTATTATCAAATCTCAACAAACACAAAACTTATATATATATATATATATATATATA
>Ga0214543_1013663_pt1 | contig 10047 bp, 5 predicted proteins | sample CNSS2metaG_FD_160094 | JGI IMG/M metagenome (GOLD analysis project Ga0214543, IMG submission 160094) | Root nodule microbial communities from cowpea collected in UCLA plant growth center, Los Angeles, California, USA - CNSS2 | ecosystem: Host-associated > Plants > Roots > Nodule | place: USA...
GAATCCTATGATGATGAACAAGATCCAAAAGGTGGTCAATGTTGGAATTGTCCAGATGAGGTAAATTTGTAGAAGAAAGACAATATTTGTTTGAAATTAAAAAATTAGGAAATTTTGACTTTTTTTTGTCGTGTTTTGTTTTAGTGTACTTCTTACTCCTTTTTTATATTTTATTTTGACATAATTTTATTTTAATTCAATCGGGGTGTGTTGTTTAAACTTTATCTTTTGGTTTTAACGAATTCGTCATAATTTTGGTTATTGCAGTTGCTTGGGTGTACTACAAGTATTGAGGCATATGTGAAGCTTGGAGAAGAATCTGAATACATTAAGATCACCTTCCGAGGGGACTACAGAAAGGAACACATTAGTATTATGTGAAAAATTAGTATGGGTACCCTATATCTGAATTTTATGTGTTGAGAATTTTTGTCCATCTTCAAGGGAAAAAAAATAAACTACTCAACAACCATAAATATGTTTTAGTACATAATATGAGAGCTTTGGTTTTGATGTTGAATAAAAAACTATTTGATTCAAGCTATTAGCATGGATGGTGTTGATCTTGCATGCTCTGTTTTTAAACTCAATTGCAGGAGGAGTGTGTTTCTTTAGTTAATTCAATTGCAAACCCAAATGTTACATTTGACGTAACAGAAAAAGGCAACAAGTCACTTGAGTTGAAGATTCAAAACCAGGTGCTCTAAAAAATGTCTCTGACGAGCATGAATTGTTGTGGCGGTATGTCTTGCATTTTCAACATTATTTTTTTATGACAGTTATTTCCAATTTATCTTCTTCATATTTCTATCTTATAATTTCAAATTCTATTGATTATTCTTTTTGCTTCTCAAAGTTAAACCTATACAATAATGATAGGATAGGCAACTCAAGATGATGTAATGGGTATAAAGATGAAAGTAATAGTATCCTTCATTAACAATGGCAATTGCAACGTCCACTGGTGATAGAAGGTTAACCATGACTTTTATGTTAATGTTGGTAATAGAAGTGAAAAATATTGTTTGATCTTTGAGACAAAATTGTTTTTATTGTTGTTAATGTCATAACACAATGTTAGGCTGCCTGTTAACAAAGATAACGATACATTGGTACTAACGTATGATACAAAGGACCAAATTCATAATGTAGTTCTAACTAAATAGGTTAGACATATAGATGTTTGTGAAGTTTTGCATGAACTTTGTTGATAGTGTATAAAGTTTAATCAGTTGAATTTTCTTGAGTTGGATTTAGATAAATATTAATTACTTCTAAGCTTTTCTAACTTAAATCATTGGTTGATTTCGTGTTTATGGTATTTAATCTAAATATTTATGTAACTGTTTTGTTTTCTACCATTGTAGGGAGCATACAACATGACTGTTAGAGTAAACTATAGAGGTATGATTCCCTATCATCACAAATGCAATTACCTAAGTCCTTATTTTCTTGACTCTTGCATCTTTGTTTAAGAGTCTATTCGATATTTAACTTCATTGTTTGATTTCCAAATTGCTGGGATATAATCTCATTAAAGATTCTAAATTTTGTTTTAGATGAATAGAGGAACAATTATTATAGATGCTATCACCTACATTGAGAAGCTGCAAGACAAAGTCTAGAGTCTTATCACTGATTCTGTTTTGTTGTTTTGCAATTAACTTTGGTTCACTGTATCTCATGAACTTGAGATATTTTAATTACCCTTCTTTGAATTGTAATGTATTAGCTATAACTATCTCTGTATATACCATTTTAACACTGAATTTTGAATTGTACCAAGAAAATACGTATGTTTAGCATTTAAGAATATTCACTCAAAATGAATGTTCTATTTTTTGGTTAGAAATTTTATAGCATTAACAACGTTGTATGTGAATATTGTGGTGCTGATAATTGACTTTTTCAATGTTTGCAGGATATAACTTATGCTACAACCTTGGAATGATAATTAATGACAAGATTTGTTGAGATCCTACGAGACTTTATTTTATTGTAATAATGATTACAATATTAGTGGCAGAACACATGATTATTTTATGTCAATTAAGATTCATAAACCATTCTTCCATTTCAATTATTTTAGAACCAAACTTAGTATTTCTTTCATATATTTGTTCATTTTTCTAACACCAATTATGTCACGAGCATTTGATTAATTTTTTAACAATTTAACAAGTAATTATAAAATAAACAATCTATGTGCTTAACGAAATACCTATATAACTTATAATTATAATCTGCTTAACGAAATATCTAAAGAACTTACACAATATATTTACATTTTACTTAACTAACGACCACATGTACTTATGCTTTTCATTTTAATATAATATATAACTTAAATTTATAATTATAAATTTTAATCATGTAACAATATTATTTTACTATACATTATTTATCAATTAGTATCAATTTCATAATTTAAAACAAACAAATCCATATCTAACTATTATTTTTTAATCTAATTAATAATAATAATAATAATAATATTAGTATAATCTATTATTATTAATATAACAACAATTACATTAATTATATAATAGTAAAATATAATATTATAATTAAAAATTTTATTAATTAAAAAATGCAATATAATATGCACCAATATTAATAACATATTTATATATTTATTATTTAATACTGTTATTACAACTATTTCTTTTAATTAACTTAACTAAAATAATAAATTAATTATCGTACATAATTAAATTAATAAAAAAACAATTAAATTAATATTTCATTTATATATATATATATAATAACAAAAAAATATATTTTAAAAATTACAAAAAAATCAAAAACCACGACATGTGCATACGTATTTCATTTTAATTTAATATACATGTGTTTATATCTACATGTGTTTTTATTTAAAATTTTTAATATCAATTTCATGTTGTATTTATTTTATACGGGACTATATTATACAATATGCTTACATTTTACTCTAACTATATGCGTGGACACACGTTTTATTTTAATATAGTATACATGTATTTATATCTACATGTGGTTTTATTTAAAAAATATAACATCAATTTCATGTTGTATTATTTTATACGGGACAATATTACACAATATGTCTACATTTTACTCTAACAACGACGTCCCTGGATACACATATTATTTTAATATAATATACATATGTGTTTATATGTACATGTATTTCTATTTAAAAATTTTAACATCAATTTCATGTTATATATATATATATATATATATATATTTCTTTTTTTTTGTACGGGGTCGTATTACACCATATGCCTACATTTTACTTTAATAAAGACTCATACATACGCATTTCAATTTGATATAACATTGAAGTGTTTATATGTACATGTGTTTTAAAAATTTTAACATCAATTTTATGTTGTATTTAATTTATAGGGACCATATTACATAATATGTCTACATTTTACTTTAATGATGACTCATGGATATGCATTTTATTTTAGTATAATATACATGTTTTTATTTATATCTACATGTGTTTATATTTAAAATTTTTAACATCAATTTTATGTTGTATATTTTATATGGGACCATATAACACCATATGTCTACATTTTACTTTAATAACGATCTGTGCATATATATTTCATTTTAATATAACATACAAGTATTTATATATACATGTGTTTCTATTCAAAATATTTAAATCAATTCAATATTGTATTTCCTTTATACGGAATCATATCACATAATATATCTACATTCTACTTTAACAACAACGTATATATACGCATTTTAATCTAATTTAATGATAATATTATTGTTAATAATTTTAATATTATTTATTATTATTAATACCATTGTTATAAATTGTTTTAATTAATTAAATTGATAACATATTTAAATAATAAAATTAATCATTGTATGCAATTAAACCAATAATAATAATCATTTAAATAATTGATTTATATAATAATAATAAATTTTTTGTTTTAAAAATTACAAAACATAAAAAATGAAAAAACACGACTCGTGCGTATGCACGGGTCTCCTACTAGTTATATTAAAAGCACTAGGTATGATCTTGGCATGTGATTTTATATGAGATGGTTGGTAATTAAAGTGGCATGGTATTGATATGACATACAATTCTACACTCATGGTTTGGGAAGGATGAGTTGGTATGGATTCAACATTGAATATGAATGAGGATTGGTTATAAAGGTTGGCGTGAGGTTTATGTGTATGATAAATATTACTTGGTTGTTTGAATATGATCGGTATGTGGTCAGTACGTAAACCCATGAGCCTCTAGGTGAGACCCCATGGTAGTGCTTCAGTGGTCGAGACGTAATTCCATGACCCTTGTTAGTAGGAGTTCATGGTGGTGCCCCATCTATATAATTTGGTAAGGATTCAAGGTAAGTTTGCATCTTGACACTCTAAGGAGTTAGTTAGTCTCACTTAGAGCAGACTGACTCTTGTGGTAAGAGTAGCAGGAGGCCTGAAACTCACTAAGGGCTAACCTTGTGTGTGGGGGATTGAGACATTGTAACATTTGTAACACTTAGCTCGGGGGTGAGCAGAGAAATCCACCACAAGTGCAAGCATTCACTGAATCCGACTAAAGTATATGTATCTGGATGAGTCGAGTCTGAGTCTTAGTGTATTGTTTGCGAGTCAAAACATGATTTGGTTGACATATATTCATTTGTCTCTGAAATAGCATGTATCTGTATGATAAAATGTTTTGTGCTCTAGCTTACCCTTTTGCTTGTTTGGTTGCTTTGTATGTGGTTCTTCTCCTTTGCGATGATCATCAATTTATTGCTGTGAGTAGATGCGAGAGGTATTCGAGGCCAACAGGGAAGAAATTATTCCGTTGCATAGTCTACCTAGACTGGACTTCTTTTATTTGGGGCGTTTCCCTAGGGCTATGGCCCACGTACTGTTTTGACTTTTGATGTATTATCAACTACTATTATGTCCTTGTTATTATTTCTGTATTTGGCATCGTGGTGTGCCTAGTTCCTCTTTTGACTCAGTTTGCACAACTGTATGGAGTGAGGTTTATACTCCGAGATCGCGCCATTATATTCTTGTGTGATACCTCTTTAATTAGGGTTATAAATTAAATGGGGCATTACAATAATAATCTATAATTATATATAAATATACATTAACAACAAAACTAATAAAACTGACAAGTAAATGAATTACGATCCCGTAGTAAATTAATTTAAGATTTATTTCTAACTATAATAATAATAATATCATTATAATAATATCTTGTAGTGATAATAATAATAATAATAATACAATAACTACATATATAACGAGATATACATTTGTTGTGTCCTCTTTTGTTTATACAATTTTATCCTCTTAATTATTATTTGTTAAATTAAAATAATTATTCATAATAAAAATTAGGTTAAATTATTCATTTGGTCCCAATTTTCGTATGTAAATTTGAATTTGGTCCCTTAATTTTTAAAAGTGTTAACTAGGTCCCTAATTTTGATAATTTGTTTCAATGAAGCCCCTTCCGTTAAAATAGTAGAAACGATGTTAAGAGCACAATGACGTGCAGATGTTAGACGGAACTGAACAGTGAAGTGGCACATTAAATGTGGTACTCATAGAAATTTGAATGCTGTAATAAATAAATAATTTCGAAAAAAAAAATTATGCTAGGGTTTGCCAGCAAATTGGGGATTATTCTAGAGTTTGCCGCAGAGTGTGAAACTCAACCTGCCTAAACCAGAGTGGATGAATTTCTTGTTTGATTCCACGTTCCAGAAACATTGATGCTATTCTTGCACACCACATTTGAATTCCCACAACCGAATCAACCTTCACAGCCTCTCTTAGAACAAAAACATTGATGCTATTCTTGCACCCCAAACTAGTTAAATTAACCACTTCAGTACTCAGCACAAAAAAATGCAGGAAGACCACCATCTACGGGGCAATTAAATGCTATTGCTCCTCCAATATTTACACTAGACGTATATCCAAGAGAACCGCAATTATATAACAAAGTGTACTCATCATCATTAGAAGTGTATTTAAAGAAATCAGGATCCAACAGCAGAACCAAAACTCCTCTCCAAATCAGTTCTTTCTATTTCCTCCCAATCATCCTCATCCTCTAACAAGTCCTTGTTTTTTTCACCGATATCCTCGTTCCTACCAGATTCATCAATCTGATTATAGTTTTTTTTGAACTGCAAGATCTCAACCTCTTCAACTTTGAGCACTCTAGAAGAATCATACTCCACCAGTTCCACCTCAACTTCGTTAATTTTCACAACCCTTCCTTTCTCCAATTTCGGTCACGAACGCAAACCCTAGAATAATCCCCAATTTGCTGGCAAACCCTAGAATAATTCCCAATTTGCTAGTTAACACAGACGCTGATTCTGTTTTATTACATATTAAATGCACACCATTTTTTTTTCGAAATTATTTATTTATTAGAATATTCAAATTTCCATGTGTACCACACTTAATGTGCCACTTCACTGTTCAGATCCATCTAACATTTCTACGTCACTGTGCTCTTAACGTCGTTTCTGCCATTTTAACGGAAGGGGCTTTATTGAAACAAATAATCAAAATTAGGGACCTAGTTAACACTTTTAAAATGAGGGACCAAATTCAAATTTACATACGAAAATTGGGACCAAATGAATAATTTAACCTAAAAATTATTTGTCCATTTTATCATTTTAATAATTTTAGTATCTATTTTTTTTAATTCAAATAATTGCACATATATAAAAATAAAATGAACAAAACAACAAATAAAAAGGGCAAGTAATTGAAATATGATTCCATAGTAAAAATATGTAAAATGTGTATTTAAAAATAACAATAATAGATAATAATAATAACACTAAAATAATATCGCGTAATGATAAAAATAAAAATAATAATAATAATAATAATAATACAACTATATATATATATATATATATAGAGGTAAACATCTTTGGTATCCTTTTTTGTTTTTTCAATTTTATCCTTTTAATTGTTATATTTTAAACTTAAATTATTATTTAAAATAAAAAAATTATTTTTCAGTTTTATTATTTTACTAATTTTAGTAACTATTTTTTTGAATGAAAATTATTATTTAAATGGAAAGATAAATAAACAACAAAACAAATAAAAGGGTCAAGTAATTGAAATAATAATAATAACTATTATAATAATTATAGTTTTAATTAATAATAATAGTAATAATAATATAATAATAATAGAAATAATTGTAATTAATAATAATAATAATAATAATAATAATAATACTTATAGTTAGTAGTAATACTCATTATAATAATTATAGTTGATAAGGTTGATAACAACAATTATAGTTAATAACAATAATTATAATAATAGTTATTGTAAAACCCTCTTTTTATTTTCTGCTCTAATTTAGAAAGGCTGCCCCAAATCAGTTGGACCTAGGGTTGGCCCATAGGGAGCCAAAGATCCTAATTTGCCCTAACACTCTAGTTTCACTCACTTTCAGAAAACATTCGTTCTCACGCTCTCCTTGCTTCCCAACAGCAAACTCTGTTAGGGTTTGGTTCCCCATCCTCTCCAAGCAAGCTCAAGCTCTTCCACTCTATGTAAGTTGCTTCTAGGCTCATAGTAGTTCCCTTCTACGAAAATTGGGACCAAATGAAATTTTCTAGAATAAACATTAGAAGGCTTTTACAGCCAAAATCAAATATCATTCACGTGAGGAATTCAACCACATCTACTGCTATTGCTTATCCTAAAACAAAAATAAGAAACAAAGAAACCCATAGCCCATCATGTTATAATATAAACCATCATTCAAGAAATCAATTTCATATTATGAAATCACTAGCATAAAAATTGTGACATTGGTATCAACGTAACTCAAGAGCCAAACAAAGCACATCATAATTAAAGCCTTATATATATATATATATATATATATATATATATATATATATATATATATATATATATACACATCACTACTACAAGACAATCATTCTTCTGATAAAAAGTTAAATTTCAGCTCACATGATAAGCTGGTGAGTGTATTATCCTTAACAACTAGCTTTTGAGGATGGTTTTCCCAAGTGCTTGGGTGCTTATCACAAGGTGTTGGCAACTAGATCAGATAATAACAAGTGAAAAAGACTAAATTATACAATCAACACACAATTTTACCATAGTGAAAGTAATCACAAAAGTGTGAGCAATACCAGCATGAGGGAGCCTACAACCTGCCTGGCTAGCTCAGTTGATTTTCCACCAGATACCTTCTGAAGGGATTCCTTGAAATCCTTATACCTGATATTTATATAATATTTAATAAATGCAAGAACTAAGAAAATAATATATAACTAGACAAAGCCAAGGAAACAAGAAAATGCATTGGATAACTCATACTTGTGCAAAAACTCAAGACCCCCAACAGGCTTAGATTCAGAACCTAGAAGTTCAATCATGCCTTCCCATTGCTGTAAGAGAATGGAAAAAAACTAGAAATCTAACTAATTATGAAGAAAACAAATTCGTAAATAGGAATAAACTAGTATATATGAAAAACTTTCAGTAATTTATTTATTGGAGTATTATGAGAACTACCTTGAAGCTTTCATCAAATATTGACTTTCCAACAGAATCAAATAACTGTTGGGCAATCCTATCAAGACAAATAGAATCTTGGGCTTGTTGAAGCCAAAATACCCCAACACCCTTATGACCATCCTTCTAGTGGTATACTCCAGCAATCTACATATTTCTTATGCAGGTCAGTTTTTGTTGTGAACAATAGATTATTAGGATAAAATATAGTCTTAATATCATAAAGCTCAAGCTAGACACACAATTAAGATCTGTAAGTTACCTTCATAATGTTTGAACTAATACCATCAAGCTCATACAAGTGGAATATTTCAATGTTCTACAAGAGTAGCAAGTATATGTTTGTCACTCAAATTATATCAACCAATATACTTGGGAATAGATAGTAACTAACATTAAGAAGCTAAAATAGTTACCTTAAGCAACACATTATTGTGTTGAACAAATTGCCTATACAATGAATTCTCTAACAAGCCCATTCCTTGCTTCATGCACAATGAAAAATATATTGGAGCTATCTGCAGATATGTAAACATTAGACCATAAGAGCACTAAACAAATTACTTTCTCAAATAACATTATCATTTTCATCAAACTCTAATCTCATAAAAATCTTTCATTTCGTAAAGCTTGTTTTTGTCTGTTGGTATTGGTAAATCCTGTTTATTTTGAGACATTAGTATCATCCTTGATAAAGTCAGCCTTGGATTTATAGAATTCACCTACATCACCGTCACATTGTATAAAAACTAACTATATCAAATCTTGATGTGGTAATGATCAAGTGGTAGGTTACATTGAAAATGCATTTATAAGTTTCAAACTTCAAAGCACTAGTAGCTTTCCAGTTAAAAGGAGGAAGCTTCCAAAACAAGTGTATAGAAATTGAGCAAATTAGGGTAGATAAGATGAAACTGGAGCCAGGTTTGGGAACCTTCCCTTTCAATTTAAGCTTATAACAGACAGAAAATAAACTCATTTGCCTATAACAGACAGAAAATAAACTCAGTAAAATGAACCATGCTAGTTGAAAGCATGCTTGATTGCATATCTTCTACAAGGCTAGATATTACAACATAGTCAATCAAACTCAAGATTTACATTTGGCTTCTTCAAAGAAATAAAGCCAAGCTAGACCAACATATTTTATTGTGCATTGAGCTTGAGCTTATAGTGCTCAGCTTGACTCATCTACCCCTCCAACAACAAGGATAGCCAAATAATGTCATTGTGCTATGATAAATTTTTTAGACACACCATTTAGATCAAAGTCAAACCACCACGGACAAGATTTAGTCATCTAATCCTCAATAGGTGTAACTCCAACCATCCACTAGACATGCTCATTCACTTACACAACTTCTCATCCACTATAATGGTGACACTTCAGAACCCAACATTCAGAACCACAACCATAAGTAAGCTTACTCAAGTTTTTGATCCCTTGTATTTATA
>Ga0214543_1013664_pt1 | contig 10047 bp, 3 predicted proteins | sample CNSS2metaG_FD_160094 | JGI IMG/M metagenome (GOLD analysis project Ga0214543, IMG submission 160094) | Root nodule microbial communities from cowpea collected in UCLA plant growth center, Los Angeles, California, USA - CNSS2 | ecosystem: Host-associated > Plants > Roots > Nodule | place: USA...
TTTTTTTTTTTTTTAGTTTTTTTTTTAATTCAATAGTCTTATTTTTTAAATTATAATACATAGGAATGAAATAATGTTAAACGTAAAGTCAAATGAAAATTGAAACATTTGGATGACTAATTTAATAACTTGTACTTTTCTTTACATAAAAAAAAAACTAATTTAAGTTTTATTAAAGTTTTTTAAAAGAATTGATATTAACCTGATAGGTAGAGTTTTTTTTTTTTTTTTTTTTTTTTTTTTTTTTTTTTTTTTTTTTTTTTTTTTTTTAAGAATTGGCTAAAATAATTTTTACTAAGTTTTTTCTTGTGATATATTTTATTTTGTTGTACATTGATTTTAACCTGAAGTATATATCATTAAACTTAGATATGAAAACTTATTCTGCTTTGTAATTTTAATTAACTTATAAAGTAAGTAAAACTTTTGGAACTTCACATAATTGTATCATATTTTATTTAGTTTATTTGTGTTTTTTTGTCTGTAGGTTGCACCTTTTTTGAATTCAGGATTCTTTTTATTATGAATTTTATTGTTCGTCTATCAAAGTCAAATATTGATATCTGATTATTCGTGATTGTTCTCTTTTGAGAAAGTGTGTGTTAGTGATGTAGGCATGTGATTTTGATTTTTAATGATCTTTATTATTGTCATTGTTGTTGTTCTCTTTATCTGCATTTAAAACAAGGATGTCGTCTTTGTTGGCACTAAACAGGTCAAAAAATTAATTGGAAAAATAACACCACGTTTCAATTCATTTTGTTCTTGCATATACGTCGTTATGGGTCATTCTTTAAATCAACATAGGAAGAAACACAGTATAATTGTAGGTTGAGTTTTCATGTAGTTAATGTTGTGGAAGAGGGTGTGTTAAATCAAATGTACTTTGTATAGTAGTGTACCATGATTGTAGTGGTTCTAAATATGACAGTAGTTTACGATGATAATTAAAAAAGTTAGTTTTAAGTCTAATTCGACCTCACAAAATCAATTTATAAGGTAAAGATCAATTTATAAGGTAAAGATTGTATCACTTATAGATTGTAAATTGGTTTTATTTTTCATCAATGTGGAACTTCCAACAATGATCGTACTATACTTTTAAAAACTAATTAACTAAAACATTATCATAAATAAATTATTAATTTAATTTTTATATATTAAATATTATTTAAAAAGGGTCCGTATTCGGTTATCAAGAACCGAATTTTGACCTCCTTTACAAACTCTTTCTGGTTATGTTTGTAAATTTTTAGCAGACGGCTTTTAGGAAAAGTTTCCATTTTTTCATCTATTATAATTTATTTATCGATATATTATTTAACTACTTAAATAGATTTATAATCTTTTCATTATTTCGATAAAAAAATCAATTTAACATAATAAATTTGTACGATTACTGATTTTATTAAATGAAATAGTACTTGAGATGACAAATAATAACAAATTACGTGCACTCATAAGCAAGTGGAAACATGCATAGAACTCAAAAATGTTACATGGACCAATGATTTTGTCCAAGCCCAACAGAGAAGATTCAATTGGCCCATTATCCCGAAGTGGAAACATACATAGAACTCAATACTGACTTAGTGGTTTTTTATGGCCCAATTCGGTTGAGCAACTTCAAATATAATCTAACCTATGCTCAAAATAAATGCTCTATTATTAATTATTCTCCATAATATGACCTAAACTTATATTTTCCATATTTTTAAATGAAAATGGTTCCCATTTTTCAAATCAACTTTCATATAATTCAAAAATCTAATAAAGGGTTGTCAAAATAATCCGTATCCGAAGATAAAATTAGCAATGGATAAAAAATGGATACTATAAATGGATATCCGCAAGTAATGAGTACTATAGTTTGTATACCCACTGGTTAACGGGACATGTATGGATATCATAGTATTTGTACATGTGGATACCATACCCACTATACTTTAATTTAAAAAAAATGATTAAAATATTAATACATTGATTTTTGGATTGTTTTTCATCAATTAGTCTTAAAATACAATTTCATTTTCTTTGTAAACTGATATTCAATCCTATTTAAATGAATTATTTAAACTTTGTTTGAAATTTATGAATGATATATATTATATTTTATTTGAATTTATGATTAAAATATGTTGATAAATATTCTAATTCTTTTTTTTATAAATATTCGCCGATACTCGTGAATATTTATAGAAATTAATAAAATATATTAATACATGTATAACGAATACATGTAAAGATATAAATTTACATATAAAATTGGTACGAAATGAATATTTATCTAGTTAATAAAATAAAAAGAAGTTATTCTACCTCATTGACATATCTATAAATAACGTTGAAATACATAGATTTTTTACCGCTCCGGTTAAGAATTCTTTAGTGACAATATGAACTTAAATTGCTTCTAGAAACAGTAAGATGGTTTTTGTTTGTAAAATTAATTTGGTCAACTGAATACAACCTTGTGCTTATCGAAATAATCATTCGCTAATATCCTCTATATCTTCAGCTTTTTGCTCGTTTCATTGTTTTTTAGTACACTTATCAAGCCTTCAAAAGTAGTGCACAAGACTGCTCCCACTTCCAAATATCATTATCTCACTTGAACTAATCAACATGTGACACCACATTATTTAACACTCTTACTCATATTTTCTTAGTTACATCTATAAAAAATGTTATAATAGACAAATTTCACACCCTACTTATAATGTGTGAAATTTAAAATTTGAAATAGTAACACCTGTTAAAGTAAACAATTATTAAAATCCTTAGATTTAATGTATCACAGAACATAGTTCACCAAAAAAAAAAAAATTGTAAAGCAAAGAGATAATTGTACGTTTGAAGATGCTCTAAGATTGCCTTTTTACCCACTAATGATGAAGATTAATGAATTATGTACAACAAGTTTTCCTTTACTTTATAACACTTTTCACTTAATTAAAAATTCTAACGAACTTTTCTGTTCTTTAAAAAGGTGTCTGATTCTCATTACTCGGAAACACTGCTAGCAAAAACAATTCAACATCAGAGCTTCGAAAAACCTTGTTCATGGCAAGCTTTCTGCCAGAAAAAACTTCTTAGGCTTTCATGCAGAGAACAGAGTTCTCCCAAACACTTCAATCAAACATGGCTCTCTCACCTGTTGAAACCCCCAAGGTAGAAGAGAAGGTATCTTCAGAACACTATGAATGGTCACAGTGGGTGCTCAATGCCCCTGATCCCCCAACTACGTGGCACAAGCTCAAGGGTTCTGTGAGCAACACAATCTCACAGTACCGAGAAATGTGTTTTGCTCTAAGAACCCGAAATGGACCTAAAATTTTACTTTCTTTCTTGGGAGGCATTTTTCCCATTCTTCATTGGGCTCCAAATTATTCACCAACCAAGTTCCGAAACGACTTACTCGCTGGTCTAACCATAGCAAGTCTCTGCATTCCTCAGGTACAACGTATATAATACTATGACACATTACACTGATAAAATAATGAAGAACTGTTTCTGTTTCTGTGCAGAGCATTGGGTATGCAACTTTAGCAAAGCTTGATCCTGAATATGGACTCTGTAAGTTTCTTTCCTCTCTACATGTGAAAAATAAACTCAATTTTATTTGTTAATCACATTTTGAATTGTGAATTTGAAATGAATGGTTTGAATGAACAAATCAGATACTAGTGTGGTGCCACCTCTTATGTATGCTTTGATGGGAAGTTCAAGAGAGATAGCAATTGGACCAGTGGCGGTGGTGTCACTTCTTTTGTCATCAATGATTGAGAAATTAACAGACCCTGCCATTGATCCAAATGGGTACAGAAAGCTTGTGTTCACTGCCACTTTCTTTGCTGGTATATTTCAAGCTGCTTTTGGAGTATTCAGGTTGGCATATAAAGTGGTGAATGAATCTGATTTTTTCACTGTTGATTGATTAACTAAATTTGGCATTGACAACAATGGATATTGTTGTATAGGTTGGGTTTCCTTGTGGATTTTGTGTCTCATGCAGCCATTGTTGGGTTCATGGGTGGAGCAGCAATAATAATTGGTCTTCAACAGCTGAAGGGACTGTTTGGGATAAATCATTTTACAAACAAAACAGACATAATCTCTGTCATGAAATCCGTTTGGGAATCGGTTCATCATCCCGTATGTTGTCACACTTATCTATTTAGTTCTTCTTTTTTTACCTTATTGCTTTGTTTACTTAACAATTCTTACCTTTACCTCTGGATATAGTTAAGGTCTAGTTAATCAATACTTGTAGGATACCGATTAAGAATTTAAAACAGTGAAATAGCTTATAACTATAATCTTGTTTGGATTCTCTTTTGAGTTTTTTTATATTATTTCTTTACTGTGTTTCTATAATATACTAATTACCACTAATTTAAAACAGTGTATTTTTAATGTTCAACAGAGAATTATACCAAAAGAACCGGTAGAGAATTGAATTCATAAAAATCAAGAGAAAATATACCATTACATTCTTTTGATAAAACTCATTTTTAATTCCTTAAGAATATACTATATTATATAAGTAATATATGTTATTCCATATTCTTTAGTACTGATCTAAACATATACAAATTTTCTTATTTTGGGGGACCTTTGCATCATGATTTGTGGGTTTTTAGCAAGTGGGAATCTGGGTAACATTTGAAGGTGGATATGTTTGGCAACACTCGTATGCTTAACATAAATTATCCAAATATGTTATTATTTAACTAAATTTAATAAGTTCAAAGGTGGATAAGCGAGTTTTTTCTTACTATAATAACAAATAAGAAAATCAATTGTGTCATTTAGGGGTTAACAAGTGGACAACGCATGGTTGAACTTTGACATATTCACGTGGATTAGTTGATTCGGGATCAATTTCTATCATTGGGTTTTAGAAATTAATTTTGTTATTATATAACCTTCTTTAAATGGAAAAAATACTATACTTACTTTTCTTAACATTCAGTGAATGTAGTGTCTCCTTCGCTTTATTTAGAAATCATCTAATCAAAAGAAGAATTTTAATTTTTTTAGTTATTTGATTCAAGGACAAAAGTTAAACAAATTTTTAATTTTGTCAATCCTCCCATCAAATGTGTCGCCCGTATATATTTTTCTTTAATTTTATACATAAATAGTAAAAATTATTTATTATTAGCTATATAAAGGACACCCACGTTGTATTTTTTGATTTAAAAATTGTTGAAAAATATATATATATATATATATATATATATATATATATATATATATATATATATATATATATACACACACACACCTCTGTCAAAATTAATTTAGCTTCTTAACATTAAAGGCAAATAGCGACATAAAGATACTCCCAAAATTTTCATGGTGTCACTTCACAACCTATTCAAGAACACTATAGTTTAAAATATCAACAAATCTTACTTGTCATATTCTAACATCCTTGAATGTTCATACTTTGTGTTATTCAGTTTAATACCTACTTTTTAAAAAAGTTGTATAAAAATTCTTGGAAACTGTGCAAGAGGATCATGTCACTCTTGGGTAGAGAAAATATATAATGTACCTAACTATATTTTAAGGATTAATTAACTCGAATTTAAGAGACATGCGCAAAATCTTACATGTCCCCTCCCCAACTTCTTGCCATCAAAACACAACTTACATATTTGCAATTTTGAAAAAGAACATGATGTTTATAAGCAGGAAAAATCTTCAAAATCGAAGAATACTAATGAAACAAATTAATAATACTTATCTTCTTTTTTTTTTTAAAAAAAAGAGTAGTGGGAGTTAAACTTCTGAGTTATAACTTGTTGGATGTGAAACTTGTCTTGCTTCACTAGAACAATATTTTAGATCAACACCTGCATATGCTGTCTTAGAATCTTAACCAAAATCGATTATAACAATCACAAGAATCCTTGTAATTGTTCAACTGCAGTGGAATCCTCGGAACTTTGTGCTGGGATGTTCATTCTTCATTTTCATCCTGGTTACCAGATTTCTGGTGAGTGATATCTATATACAGATCAGGAAATTGTTATCTCGTTCTTTTTCTGCACTATTTCTAACATATTTAGTAACCTAACGTGGGCTAACTCACCATGGCAGGGTAAAAGGAATAAGAAACTGTTCTGGCTTCCAGCTATATCTCCTCTTATATCAGTTCTGTTATCAACTCTTATAGTTTTTCTGACTAGAGCTGACAAAAGTGGTGTTAACATTGTGAGACATATAAAAGGAGGATTGAATCCAAGCTCTATCAATCAAATTGAGTTGAACACCCCACATATTGGAGCATTGGCCAAAACTGGATTATTTGTTGCTGCAGTTGCACTCACTGTCAGCATCTAATTTATACTTCATCACACAATAACCCTTCCAATTATATACATCTATATTCTAACGAGACTAATCTTGTTTCTCATAGGAATCAGTTGCTGTTGGGCGATCTTTTGCATCCATGAAAGGATATCACCTTGATGGAAACAAGGAAATGGTATCATTAGGCTTCATGAACATCATAGGATGCATGTCCTCTTGCTATGTTGCAACTGGTAAGTTTGATGAAAATTAATGGAAATATGAACTACATGTACAATAGTGGAATCAGTTGATGCTACGTCACTTAACAGCTACAACTACCACCCTATCAATTAGCTAAGATTTTGGCATAGAATTATTGAAGTTGTTTCATTTGGAATTAATATAGTAAGTCCACCAATTAGTGGGAAAAAAGAACGCATATATGCATGACCCAATGTCACGGGCAAGGTACTACAAAACACAATACTGTATTAAACTAGTTAGTGGGAATCTTGTTTTTATTGGGAAAGGTGCATTATTAATACAGCAAGAGCCAAATTTGTATCATATAATGCTCTTAAGTGTCAAGTTTTTCTTATAACTGACCTCATGCAGAACAAACATGAACTCAGAAGCAATTATTGAGCTAAATAATGATTTCTTACTTAGTTATTCTGCACAGGTTCTTTCTCCCGCACAGTGGTTAATTTCACCGCGGGTTGTGAAACATTAGCGTCAAACATTGTGATGGCCACTGTAGTGATCATATCACTGCAATGTTTGACGAAGCTATTGTACTTTACACCAACTGCTATTCTGGCTTCAATAATCCTTTCAGCTCTTCCGGGACTCATAGACATCAACGAAGCTTACAAAATATGGAAAGTGGATAAGCTTGATTTTCTTGCTTGTGTTGGAGCCTTCTTCGGGGTGATCTTTGCGTCAGTGGAACTTGGTCTGCTAGTGGCCGTAAGTGCACCACTTTTCAACTCATATCTCTACCTGTTCCATCACATATTAATATATAGTACTTATCTTTTTCTTATTTTGGATTAATATGATTAATGCCGACACACATTGAACATTTTCTGCTAAATAAATGTACCTATGTGTGAACACAGAACTACATCGACCTTCTAATCAATATAAATACATTTAAACAATGCATGGTAGATGATATTGAATTTGATCTCCTTATATAAAACTATCAAATAGTGGATGAAAAAGATAATTAAAAAGAGAACGTACTAAAATGATTTAGAATTTGAGTCCAACTTTTTGTCAGATATTAGTAATTATATTTCATCATAAGTATCTATTAACTTTGTTGATTAATCTCTCCTGAAACACCGAACTCAATTTTACTCAGATTATTGACTTGTTAATCCTTTTCAGTTAGTTTTTATCATTTTTCATATCATCTTATCGTGATGTTAACTGTTACTGATATATGTTGCAAAGTGGAGCACTAAGTATGAACTGTGCCACGATTTCATTCACAATATATTCGCCCTGGCGGGCCTCTCCACCAATGAATATTCGTTGAGAATCACCATTTTATGCCATGGAATCTGCACTAGAAAACGTACGCTTCACTATAAATTAAAAAATTAGGTCACTAATAGTACTGACTGTGTTGCCAACTCAAACTTGAGCCAGTGATAAAGAGGGTGAACCAAATATTGTGGCCGAGTTGAGAGTATATCTAACAAGTGCAATTTCTTTTACTTTTCCACTATCTTAACAATAACAGCAAAGCTGATTTTTGTTAAAGTAATGACTGTTAGTCCAATGCGTGTGACTCAAAGTGGATGCGTTTGGAAACTCCAATGCCTCGGGATATCAGTGACATGAAAAGATTGTTGTGGTATCCACAGAAAAATTATTTTTGAAGAGTTTTGATCATTAGAAACTTTCTGTGTGTACTATAATTGACCATGTTTATAACATTTCACGTTGAGGATATTTTTCCATTAAAATCCTGATGGAAAACATTTCACCTCATGCCTCCACTGTAGCACCTTCGATTTATGTGCTTTTGATTAGGTCTAATAGTGTTGAAGTGTCCCTCTGTGATTTAATAGCACTACGTACTGTCATCCGGTTACTGTGAAACAAAGTAGTGCTTAGTAGCAAAAGAGCATGAATGAGATTAAAGTGCAGAAAATACAGCAAACCAAAACAAAGTGATGATAAGTTAAAAATCAAATAGGACTTGTTGCATGTTTGACTTGATCCGACCATAAACGAAAAGTACACGAGGAAAAATAAAAGAGTGAAATGAGATAATTTAAATTTATTTTCAGGTGGCAATATCTTTCACAAAGATAATTTGGATCTCGATTGGAGCAGGCACAGAAACTCTTGGAAGACTTCCAGGCACAGATCTGTTCTGCGATGTACAACAGTATCCTATGGCTGTTAAGACACCTGGGGTTGTAATAATACGCGTCAAGTCTGCATTGCTTTGCTTTTCTAATGCCAATTCAGTCAGAGAGAGGTATTGTAGTAGCAGTAGACTGTTGCTACAAGCACATGTTGAGCCTTTGATTTGATGTTACATAAAATTTAACCGAGTTTGAAGTGTTACTAATTAACTTAATTTTGATTGTTTTCAAGGATCCTGAAATGGATCACTCGGGAAGATGCAAAGGGGAAAATAGAAGGCACCACCGGAAGCATAGTTCAGCTCGTAATCCTTGATACCTCTAGTAAGTTTTTCTTCTAATCTAAAAGTTAAGTGCAACACTTATAATATTGTAAGCAAGTTCTGAACAGTTAATTTCATTACATTGTTACGGTAGATTTGGTGAGCATTGACACCTCAGGAATTGCTTCTCTAGAGGAACTCCGTAAGAGTTTGGTCTCAAGTGGAAAGCAGGTAAGTTACCTAGTATGTTTTGAGGTTTTACAATACAATTACCGGTTTTCAAATCATCATTTTGTGTCTGTTTTCTTATTCCCACTGTTATTTTCGCTCAGCTAGCAATTGCCAATCCTAGGTGGCAAGTGATTTACAAGCTAAAGGCAACCAACTTTGTCGCAAGAATTGGAGGAAGGGTCTTCTTGACTATTGGAGAAGCTATTGACTGCAATCTGGATTTCTAAATTGCTACTATAACAGAACCCTGTGGTGTACCTTTCTTTGTTTACAAGTTGTGTTTGGTTTGAGTTGGAATGTTGTACAATTGTACTCATGCATGATGTTTGTTTTGTGTGTTTGGAGTTCCTGTCCTGTTCCGGAATACTTTATGTCGAATATGGTGGGACAGAAGAATAATCTTCCCAATCCTGTTAGGACAACACGAAGTGGAATTGGGCTATGTACTGTGTGGTTTTCTACCTATCATCATGTAATAAAATAAGTATATCGCTTGTGTGAAGTTCATGTTTTCGTCAGCCTATAATACGATTACTACTACTGTAGAACTCGCGCAAGATGCATGGGGAGAAAGAATAATGATAGAATGAAACCCCAAAATTACCACTTTGATGACCACCTTACGTGGCAACGGAAATCAGATTTAAAATTTTTAATTTTTAATTGAAAAATTAAATTGGGTGCAGGAAGAGTCATTCTCCTTACACGCGCGTGTGGTCACAGCCCGTTGCCACTTTCACCCAACACCAGTCCACGCATTTCTTTTTTCTTTTTTGAAAAGTCTTTCACTGCTCCACCGCACCGCTCCACCGCTCCACCGCTTCTCCATTTCTCCAAAGCGCCCTCAAACCCCTCTGCCC
>Ga0214543_1013665_pt1 | contig 10046 bp, 5 predicted proteins | sample CNSS2metaG_FD_160094 | JGI IMG/M metagenome (GOLD analysis project Ga0214543, IMG submission 160094) | Root nodule microbial communities from cowpea collected in UCLA plant growth center, Los Angeles, California, USA - CNSS2 | ecosystem: Host-associated > Plants > Roots > Nodule | place: USA...
TATATATATATATATATATATTAATAAATATGATATTAATATATATATATATTATTAATTATAATATGTATTGTTAATTATTTATAAATATGTTTAATTATTATTATATATAATAAAATAATAATAGAAAACAAATTATTTACGGTATATTATGATTAATAATTATATATATATATATAAAGGGTATGAAAGTAAAATCGTTAAAATCTATTCAAATTTTTCTATTGTTGAGAAGATGGATTTTGGTAAAAATTTCATGAATCCATCTTCTCTTTTCTGCACAAATCACTGAATGGGAATGCAACTTATTTTTAAATTTGTCGTCCCTAATATGTGGTAACAGTACAAACCGCGCAAACGAACATAGACTTAGAGTTCTTGTGGATTAAATCTTATCTTGATCATTTAAAAGTGAATTAACATTGGAATTCTAATGGGGTTTATGATGAAGATTAAAGTGCCTTCTTCATCTTCAATAGACATTCACTTTCTCTCCTCTTTATAAAAGTGTTTTTGTTTTTACTTCTTTTTTTTGTTTTAACTTTTGTTGTGTAGTTTATATTATTATATTTAAATTATTATTTTTAGAATAACTTCTAATATATTTAAATATAAAAATAGTTATCATAAAATTCATACTTATTATTTCATTTTATTTGCTTTATATAAATAGAAATTTTTAATAGGATATATTTTACGCTTAAATGAATAACACCCATTTTCTCTAATATTTTTTATAATGAAAATATAAGAATATCTAAGTGCATCTTTAGTATATAATATATACAATAAATATAATTTTTTTATATTAACTTTCATTCGTATAATAAACATTTATTTAAGTCTGTATTTTAATTTTGAATTTTTAATGTAAATTTAATTGGAATGTAAAATTATAAAATTTTAAGAATTATACCACAATATAAAATATTAAAGTAATATAATTATAATATGAAATATTATTAATATTTGATAATTTTTTAAGACAATAATAATACGAGAGATATATAATATAAACTTCTTATTTTATTCATATTTTCTTTTCTTTTTATATAATATAACAAAATGTATTTATTTTGTGAAAATAAAGTCACAACATTATTTATTAAAAGAAAAATATTTTTAAATGTAAATTTAAAAGAGATACAATTAAACAAATGTATACTACTTTGAACAACTTCTTACAAAATTCATTTTTATATAATCCATACCTTCACATAAAGATCCTTTCTCTTCCAAAAACTCATCTAACAACGATCCACATTCTAAAGAAGACCATTAAAAATAACTTTTTCGGAGATTTCTTCTAAACATAATTCCTACCTAAAAAATTATTAATATGAGAGAAGATGAAAATTTTGATAGGTCAATACAATTTAGATATTTTGAAGTGATATATATATAATTCATATTTCACTTCCACTCTTGTGATTGTGAGGATTCCTCTGAATCATCTTTTGACCTAGAAGGGCCTGAGATTAGAAGGGTATGATCTTTTCTCACAATGCAGCTACAACCTTTGCCTATCTGACTTAAAGCCTTCACCACCTATCATAAATTACAAAATCACATTATCACATAGTGATATTCAATAAATTTAAATTAATAATAGAAAGTACATTCTAAAAATGTGTTCATAATATTATTCATACTTAAAATTCAAATTAGACATATTCTAATTGAACTGAGAATTGGTTTTCAAATGTATTTGTCTATCCCTCTTTAAAGAAAATAACTTTTTAAAGAAATGAGAATTGATATTTTTTTTATTATTTTTTTCTTCTATTAACCATGTTATTAGTTAGGAATATATGCATGAGTTTTTCCAATGACTAATGTTCATACCATATATCACTTTTTTCTACCTACAAGGGAATGAATGAATGTGATATGAACTATGAACACAACCCCCTGAATCTGAGTCTGCATTTTGATCAAAAAATGACATGAAGTGGTGTCCAATCTATGAAAAAACAGCAGAACATGACAACTTTAGATGTCATTCATCTTATGTAAGTACCTTGAAAAAACAACAAAATATGACAACTTTAGATGTCATTCATGTTACGTAACAAGTTTGTGCAGTAGACTTACTGTGTTCATATGCAATCTCTTTTGAGGATCCCTCTGAAGACAATTTCCTGCTAGACGGCTCATCCAATAGAGTTGATGGCAATCATGGGAGTTCATCATTCTTCCATCAATAAGGTCTTGGCATTTTCCTTCCCTCAGTAATGGTCTAGCCTGAACAAAAATTACCAACTCAAATGGAATCTGCATTGTTATGCCTGCATGAGTTCTATTTGCTACTTCTCAACTAACTGAGAGCCAGTGAAATCACTCTGGAACATGCAATAACACCAATAAGACACGAGTTCTATCTATAAAAAGGAACAACACAACCTCGATAGGTCTTCTTCTTTATATAATGCTTAAATTTTTCATTTTTAAACGATGTAAGACTTAAACTTACACTTAGATTTCCAACATTGATAAACTTTTCAAACAAATTGAGCAGAACAACCAATGTAATAGTGCAACAGACTTAAGCAGAACAACCAATGATGCCAAAAATTGAGAAGAAATGACAGACAGCTATGTGCATCAAGCTTTACTCTATTCAGTGATATGATTCTTACCCATTCCACCAGACCTTTACCCCCAAGTCGTTTGTCTGTGGTTCTCATTCCAGTTATTAACTGTAGCAGAACCACCCCAAAGGAATATACATCTGTTTTTATTGACACTTTTCCTGATTCTGCATATTCTGGTGCCATATAAGCCAGATTCCCAACACATTCTGTAGAGTATGAGGAGCCTTCAATCACAGTTCTAGCCAAACCAAAATCGCCTAGCTGATAAAACACAGAAGTAATTCGTTAGTCAAACTTGATGAGGTGAAGGATGTTTATGGCTGTGGAACCAAATTGCAATGAACTATAGCTTATTAAATGATTACTCATCATTAAAATATAGTATAAAATGTGTAGTATATAGAAATCCAGTGTTTCCAATAATCTATTATAAATGAAAGCCTATATGGTGGAGAGTAGATGCTGCAATTAGGTACAAAATATTAGTTCTCCCTTCTTTTTGATGACCATGTAATATGCATCAACTTTAAACCTAATTTAACCTTACAAAATCGGAGGCTTGCACCTACGTATATATTGACATAAACATCTTGAGCATGAAATTATACATTACTGGGTAGTCCAATAGCGAGTTAAAAACAATAAACCTAACAAACAATAAACTTCGTCGCTAGGATAAACTCTAACCCGATTCTGACACCATGTTAGTAAGTGAATTTTAAGTCTAACTCAACCTTACAGAATTGACTTGTAACACATATATACTCTAAATTTGTCCTATTTCTAGTCGATGTGAGACTTTCAACAGATTAACTGTGCATATTATTACCAATGCTTCATAATCATGTGTAAGAAGAATGTTGTTTGTTGTCAGATCTCTGTGTATGATGTTATTCTCATGCAGGTATAGCAGTCCTTTGGCAGCTCCATCAGCTACTTTCACCCTATCTTGCCAATCAAGAAGTTTACGAGAATGTTCTGCACAGTACCAAACCAAGGTTAGTAACCCTTCACTTTAATATCAATATATGCACAAACTCATAATCTTAGTAGTATATAGGCTATATAAGTTTGGTTTGATTTCTGTCATACGAGATAAATGTTGATCCAATGAAGCATTGCAGACATATTCATACACAAGAAGTCTATGAATCCCTTCTGCGCATGATCCTAACAGCATGACCACATTCTCATGCATTGCTTTGCTGAGAACATCAACTTCAGACTTGAATTCCTTCTCTCCCTTTTGGTTAGCATAAGTGTGTTGCTTCACAGCAATCTTCTCTCCACACAACTCCCCTTTGAAGACAGAACCAAACCCTCCTTCTGAGAGATAGTTCTTAGGGGAAAACCCTTGTGTGGCTGCACATAACTCAGCATATGAGAACTCTTTTTTTCTGTTCATTTCAAACGGTGGTCTTCTGTTATGGCAAACAGAGCAAACAGATTTTGCAGCCCTTTGGTGTGCTTCATGGTACTGTTTTTCTTGATTAACTTGTGTATGTGGATTAGACATTTTTGTTTGACTTGGGCATAGAGAATGAGAATGCACAATGCCCTATTTGAAGGATTCTACCAACCTTGAATTCGGAGCCAGAAAATTTGGCATTTTGTGAGATTATATATATGCATGTTGGTGCCTTGGTTTTCCAACTTTTACTAAGTTGAAGAACAATTGAGGATCTTGAAACTGTCTTTATCTCATGACATTGTAGTAACTGTTAAGGAATTGTATGTGAAGATTCTTTTTACCTGGTCTTTGAATGTAGCTGAAGTTTTGATGTTATCAATTTTCTTTTATTCTACAACTGATTTATGAATGTGATTATTGAGGAGTTTTCATGATCTTCATGTGATAGAAATAGAATACAATTTTGTTAACATTTAAGTTTTCCCCGGTCAAGATTCTTGGTGGGGAAATTTTTTTATAAGTTTATTTGAATGGAAAAAGAAAGAGGAGGTTTAATTAGTCGGATGGTACCCACTTTCGTTGACATGTGTCAGTTTGGTACCCGTTTTTTAAAATGTGTCAATCTAGTTCCAATTTTTGAAAAAGTGTCTTAATCATTTTAAATATCAATACTGTTAACGGTGTTAATAATTTTTTGCTGAAAAGATCTAATTGAAGCATCTTTTCAAAAATTGGGATTCAATTGACACATTCTTAAAAGCGGATACCAAACTAACAAATCTAAAAAAAAAGTGAGTATTATCCGACTAATTAAAAAAAAATCTCTTATAGGGTTAAGATCTCAAACACAAAAAATGTTGAAGAAAGAGACATCTCCATAGTACGAGGAGTATTGTCTATGTGATATTTTGGATTGAAATGTTTAAACTTTCGAAAAGGTCTAAAAGTGGCAAAGTTGTCGAAGACACTGTTTGAGAATTCAAGATAAGCTTTGGAAATGATTAGAATAACAATGTGTGCAAGAAATTAATCCTTATAAATCACAACAACTTGTAGGCTTTTCATATATATATTTTAACACCCAACAACAATGTTGAAGCAATGTATTTACACATAAAAATGTTAAAAATGATTTTTACAACACATATTAGTTAGAAATTTATAAAATTATAAAACAAGAGAAAACATTAAAAATAAGATGTGAAATATATAATTTTAAGTGAACTTTAATAAATTTTAACCAATCAACTATTATCACTTTTATTATATATGTTTTTAGTATTAGTTTTGTTTAACATTAGATATAGAAAATTTAGTGGGAAATCTAACATTTAATATTTAAACATACTTCCATATTATGATCACTTGTACCAAGTTTCATTTACCTTCAACATATGAAGTTGAGAGAGAACAATGCTTAGAAGTTGACATATAATTTCTTCCAAAACAATTCCCATTTTTAAATTAATTAAACTTTTCTATGATAAATATTACAAAATAATAAAAGTTGATTCGGGCTTTCTCACTTGATTTGATTAAGATTTGAAAGTATTTTTTTTTTTTCGATATACTAGCGAAAACATAGCGAAAACATAAACGTTATTTATTATATATGTGTTCACATTTTTTAATTTTTATAAAAAAATTAAGATTAATAAAAAATATTGAATTAATTTTTAAAATAATTTTTAAATATAAAATTAAAAAATAAAATATGTATACAATTTTTTTAAAATAATAGTTTAAGATAAAAAAGTTTTTAGAAAATAATTAATTTTTAAAGAATTAAGAATAAATTGGAATAACAAAATGTGGATATTCTCCCTATAAAGACCAGCATAAACACATACGCTGTCGCGCATATGTATACGCATTTTTTAAACATACATGATATTATATTAGTAGATGATGATATTGTAATGTTATTAGTTAATATATAAAATAAAACTATATTTATTAAAAATAAAGTAAAATATATTAGAAAAATGAAAGAATAACTGTTGATAAATAAGGAAGAAGAGAAAAATAGAGATAGACAATTTTATAAAAAAAGCTTGTAAAAATAACGGTCAATTTTTAAAAATTTAATAAATAATTATATTTTATTTGATAAAATTGAAATTTTAAAATGTAGACACAAAAGAGGGAATCCTCTTTATATATTGTTATAAATAATATCTTTTTATATATCATTATTCTCTTTATATATCATTATAGATAATATTCTCTTTATGATACAAATAGTTTTCTTTTTAATATTTATATAGTTTTCGGAAGAAAAACTTTTAAAAAATGTTTTAACTCTCACATATGAGGAGGTTATTTAAAAATATGAGTAGGTTATTTAAAAATTGTTCTAGATTTCTACTCTATTTTTGACTACTATGATTTTATGATTCAATAAATTTATAATTTTAGAAGTGTGTTCATTCAGTTAGTTACTCTTCGTGGTTTCATAAATACATAAGAGTTAAGATCATATTTATGGAAAATGATACATTGACACCCCAAATTTATCACTTTCATTACCACCTGGCGTGGCAACACTAATTGGATTTAAATTTTTTTTTCTTAACTGAAAAATGAAATTGGCATCAGCAAGCGTGCTTCCCCGCACAAGCGCGTGTAGCCACAGCCACTTGCCACAGTTCTCACACAGCAGTTCGCGCAAATATTTTTCATTTTGGAAAACTCCTCCACCGCTCCACCGCTTCTCCAGTTTCTCGAAAGTGCCCACCAACCCTCCCTCCCCCGCTAATCGCCACTCACACGGAACACTCAATCGAGAGCGCCTAGTACCCTTCCTGCACCACACACACATGAAACCGCCACCCCACAACCATCGTCCCGCACACCCACACACCTCTGGTCGACGTCATCCCGCAAACGCTGCCGCACATAACCCTTCCCGCACCACACACAGTTCTGCTCCACCTGTTCCCACCTACCGCTCCACAAATCCCTTCCCGCACACGAACCCCTTCCGACCTCATTGTTCAAACCCCAAAACCCCTGTTTGCGAGAAACCCTAACCCGAATCCCTCTCCCTCTCCTTACGAGAAACCGAAAAAAAGTACTGACCTGCAACTTTTTTATACTTATCTTGCAACCCAAGCGCAATTATGATGTAACCCACAAAACAGTTTTTGGATAAATGTTGTGCATTTAAATTTAAATTTTTCATATACTTTTAAGTTGTATAAGTGTCAGATGAAATAAAAAAAGTCCACTCCGCAAGTGGGTGATCTTTTGGAGAGAAAATCCCAATTGAATTTGGCTTTCTAGAAAATCTCAAATCTTTCTGGTATTGGTGTGCATTGTTGGGGTCGAAACTTTTAGTTAGGGGTAGAATTGTGTGTTGTTACGTAATTCCAAAATCTGTCAATTATCATTTGTGCAAAACGTGTTTGGTGGGTTACACCATAATTGGTCTTGGGTTGCTGGATAAATATAAAATTGTTGCAGGCTAGTTTTTCACAAAATGAACTTACAACTTGTTTACAAGAAGTGGGATGGGGTCTGGTGTTGGTGTGCCCAGTTGGGGTCCAACCTTTTTGTAAGTGGGAAAAGTGTGTGTTTTTATATAGTTCCAAAATTTGCAAATTGTAATTTGTGCAAAAGCTCTTTGGTGGGTTACATCTTCATTGCTCTTTGGTTGCAAGATAAATTTAAAATTGTTGCAGCCTACTATTGCCCCAAATGAAGTTACACCTGCTTTAGAAGAAGTGGGATGGGGTCTGGTCTTGGTGTGCACTGTTGGGGTCCAACCTTTTAGTAAGTGGGATAATTGTGTGTTGTTTTTTTGTAGTTCCAAAATTTGCGAATTATAATTTGTGCAAAAGCTCTTTGGTGGGTAACATCTTGATTGCTCCTGGGTTGCAAGCTAAATTTTAAATTGTTGTAAGCTAGTCTTTCCCCAAATGAAGTTAGACCTGGTTTAGAAGAAGTGGGATGGGGTCTGGTCTTGGTGTGCATTGTTGGGGTCCAACCTTTTTGCAAGTGGTAGAATTCTGTGTTGTTTTGCAATTCCAAAATCTGTGAATTTTAATTTGTGCATAATATGTGTTGTGGGTTACACCTTAATTGTTGTTGGGTTGCAAGATAAATTATAAAATGTTGGATAGTTTGTTTTTCCCAAATGAAGTAACACCCTCTTTTAAAGAAATGGGATGGGGTCTGCTATTTTAGTAAGGGATAAAATTGTGTGTTCTCTTGCACTTCCAAAATCTGTCAATTTTAGATTGTGCAAAAACTCTTGTTTGGGATATACCTTAATTGTTCTTTGGTTGCAAGATAAGTTGGAAAATCCTCCAGACTAGTTATTCCTTTTATTAAGTCACACTAGGTTTACAAGAAGTGGAATGGGCTCTACTATTGGTATGCACACTTGGGGTCCACCCTTGTAGGAGTGGACACATTTGTCTGTTATGCACTTCCAATATCTGTCAGCTTCATTTATCCAAAAACTGTTTTGTGGGTTACATCATAATTGCACTTGGGTTGCAAGATAAGTATAAAAAAGTTGCAGGACAATACTTTTCTTCGGTGGCAAGAGAAGTCGTTAGGAAAGGGAGAGGGATTCTGGTTAGGGTTTCTCGCAGACAGGGGTTTTGGGGTTTGAACAATGAGGCCGGAAGGGGTTCGTGTGCGGGAAGGGATTTGTGGAGCGGTAGGTGGGAACGGGTGGAGCAGAACTGTGTGTGGTGCGGGAAGGGTTATGTGCGGTGGCGATTACGGGATGACGTCGACCAGAGGTGTGTGGGTGTGCGGGACGATGGTTATGGGGCGGCGGTTTCGTGTGTGTGTGGTGCGGGAAGGGTACTGGGCGCTCTCGATTGAGTGTTCCGTGTGAGTGGCGAGTGGCGGGGAGGGAGGGTTGGTGGGCACTTTCGAGAAACTAGAGAAGTGGTGGAGCGGTGGAGGAGTTTTTCAAAACAAAAAATATTTGCGCGGACTGCTGTGTGAGAACTGTGGCAAGTGGCTGTGGCTACACGCGCTTGTGCGGGGAAGCACGCTTGTTGATGCCTATTTCATTTTTCAATTAAAAAAAAATTAAATCCAATTGCTGCTGCCACGTAAGGTGGTAATGAAAAGGCTTAATTAGACTTTTGGTCCTCTACTTTATATGCGAGGTTCATTTTGGTCCTCTTTTTTTTTCAGGGTTCAATTTAGTCCTCCAATTTGTTAAAACAGTTTAAAATGGTCCCTGTAAGACCCGGGAAAATTAAATAGTTATTTAATTAATTATTTAATTAGGACGGGTAATGAGAACATTTAAAGCAATAAATATGAGGAGTTATGACGTGGAAAAATACTAGCTTAAATGGTTGATAGTACTTTGATTGTGTGTGAGGACTTGGGTTCGAGTCCTATGTGTGTCACTTTGATGTTATTAAATTATGTATTTTTAGGTAATTATATATTGAATGCGTGGTGTCATGATAAACTCTTAGAATTGTAGGAGTTATCATGAAATCTGGATTGGTTGAATGGTTTGGTCTTGGTTGGGTATGTGCATGAGTGTGGGTTCAAACCTTGGTGAGAACTAAATAATTTCTTTTTGCCAAATTTTATTTTTGCATGGAATTTGAAAGGAGCAGCTTAACCTAGTTGTCTAAGGGGGCTGAAAAATCAGATGGATGATCCACTCAATAGCTATTAAACCCATTTAAAGTAATTCTCGTTTTGGAAAGTGAATGAGTGAATAGATTACTCACAAGCCAAGAGAGAGAGCGAATTAGTGAAAGGAGAGGTGTTGTGGTACGTGGGAGACTTGGACAGAAGGTTTTGGTGATTTGGGACTGAAAGCAGAGGGAGAGTAAGGAGAAGAAATTAGCGTGGGAGAGTAAGCAAGGGCAAGGAGATTTTGATTGGAGCACACTCATACTAATTCGAAATTTGAAGCAAATTCCAAGTTAGGGGAGTTGTTTTCGGTCTTTTGTGATTGTAATTGAATAATTGTACAATGCCTTGAATTATAGCATGATCCCTGTATCGTTTCTGCACTATTTGATTGGAGTTTCTGGATTTTTCCAGAAATC
>Ga0214543_1013666_pt1 | contig 10044 bp, 8 predicted proteins | sample CNSS2metaG_FD_160094 | JGI IMG/M metagenome (GOLD analysis project Ga0214543, IMG submission 160094) | Root nodule microbial communities from cowpea collected in UCLA plant growth center, Los Angeles, California, USA - CNSS2 | ecosystem: Host-associated > Plants > Roots > Nodule | place: USA...
GTCTATTTTAAGGGAGTGAAGGGGATGAGAAACTTCTACGGCAGGTGTTATTGCTATATTAATGGGATGAAGGGGAAATTATAGAGCATGGTCTATAAGGCTTCTAAGAATATCTCATTGGTGGGCTTGCTGGTGTTCCAAGGGTTGTGGCCCGGGACGTATCTTCGAGTTGTGGCTCAGGATAGGGGTTAAGCACGTGGCATTCTATGGGTTGTGGCCCGGAATGACTTTCCTTGAGTTGTGTGTTCAAGATCGCAGAGGAACACGAGGAACCTTGAGTTGTGGCTCGGGTTGGCGAGTGTGCCGGTGTGAGTGTGCTAGTTGTGGCCAGTCCGGATGGGTCCAGATGGATTGCCCTCCTCAGTAGTCGCTGACGAGTTTAGTAGTCCTGGGACATTACGGACTATGTTCATATTTGGGAACTCCACCTGGCGTTACGATGTGTGATCCGTAGCATGGTTTCCGCATGTGCTCTATCGGTTGTGGCCGATAGGTGTGGCAGCAAGGCACCTGGAGATACTCAATAGAAGATATAGATCAATGCTAACATGGTTGTAGCCATGTGAAGGAAATGGAACGAGGTTCCTTGATGTACTTAATATACATGTTGGTGGCCATGTGGAGGGAAGGTAACGTGCCTTCCATTAGGTGCATCGGTGTACATGGTGGTGGCCATGTGATGGAAATAGAATGAGACTCTATGGGAAAATAAAGGATACTTGACATGGTGGTGGCCATGTCGTATAAATAAGGAATTGGTGTTGTTGTTATATTAATCGTATTGGTAAAACATGTATGTGCATATTGATATATATATATATATATATATATATATATATATATATATATATATATATATATTCTTGTATGTTTTAACTGTTAGCTCACCCTATCTGCTTGTGTTTGGCGATGATCATGTACGCGGTACACATGAGCAGGTGATGATGCAGGTGGAGCTGGTGAGGCTTAGCTACGGAGAGGGGATAGCTTGGGGATTTTATTTTATGATTTTGAATCAGTTGTAAACATTTATGTTCTTGGACTTGTTATTTTATAATTGACGAATACTTGTCTAAATTTTCATTTTCGATGTATGAAATAAAGAGTTAAATTTCCCGCGTTTTGGGAAATGAGGTATTATTAACTGCGACGTTATTATTCTTCCTTTTAAGAAATAAATGATGCTGATATATTATTTCTTTTTATTTTATTAAATTCATAATATCCAGATGGGATGTTACAAGAACCACCCCTACAAAACAAATTATGAATCCGAATCTCCAGCAGCAAAGAAACGACACTAAAAACTCAAACCAGAATCAAATTAAAACCAAAATCTAATAATAATAATAATAAGAAAACTCACTCAATCACAAACCTAAACACCACCCAATTCATTTAAATCTAAAACCGCATGAACTCAAACTAATAATCACAAGAAGGAAGAAACTCCCAATTAAAACAACCAAACACAAATCAATCAAAATAAATAAATAAAGAGAATCACAACTGAGGGAAAGATATTGGAGAACCTCGTCGGTGAGCATGAAGGAGAGCGCAAGCTGAGAGCAAAGGTTTGACAATTTAAGGGTTTTGTGTGAGAAAAAACCAGAGAGAGCGTAGTGTTCAGGCGTTAATGCTAATGAGGAAGAGGGTGGATGGTAATGATGATAGATGAATGAAATGTTGTGTGAATCAATCATATAGATGGAGGATTTATTTCATTTTTGTTGTGAAAATTCCCTTTCGTGAGTGGAAGGGATACAATAAAATGAGAGGAAAACTGTGCGGTGATGATGATGAACAACGTGTTTTCTTTTTTGTGACCATCATACGTGAAAAACTAAATGCATGAATATGAGTAGGAGTGGAAGTAGAGAAGTTGAGATAAGAAGAAAATTGTTTCCTCCCATCTTTCAAACTGTTTTTTTATTTTATTATTATTTTATTTTATTTTAATTTTTTATTTTTTATTTTAATTAAACAAAACGAAAAATAATTAATAATTAATAATATCTTTTTTAATCTAAAAAATAAAAAGCTTATTTTACTTAACTTTAAAAAAACATAAATTAAAGAAACCTTTTTTAATCCCTTTTTATTATTATTTAATTTTTTTTAAGATAATTTATTTTTATTCCTTTTAATTAACACTTATTTTTTGTTTTTTTTAAGCATTTTTATTCCTCTGAACGAAATTGGGTGTTGACAAGCATCATACATAATGGCTCCATCTTCTTTCAATGTGGTCTTCTGAAGTACAACTTATTGATGGATGTCATGCTTGGAACCCTATAGTTGAGCATACTTTCCGAGTCAAAATGTTGAATGTGCAATTCTCTGGTATGCGAAAGAGTTTTGGACTTTCACATTGGAACTTCACACCATCTTCACATTGCATCATTTGGCCATTGGAAAACAAGGCTACAAGATAGGAATTTGAATAGTTCTCTTGGGTGTTGATGCCAAAGTGTTCCATGTCAAACAATTGGATGTGTTGATATTTTGATAGTGGTTTGAGTTGGTTTGTTATGCAATAGCATAGTACAATAAGTTGTTTTTGGAGTTTATGTATTTATAAGGAAAGTAGTTGTAGGTCTTGCTATGGATTCAAATAAGGTTTACATGACCTGGTATCCCAATAAAGTGCACACATCTTATCATAGTGTCAGGTTACATGTGAAACCATTAATGAATTCATTGTGTACGACCATGTGTTGAAATATCTGTCAGCTTTTCAAGTGGTCAAATTATGTATCTTTATTCGCACATTATTCCAATAGCATTGACAAGTCTTGTCCAAATTGCAAGGTGAGAGTAAATTTCTGAATTAAATATCTTCCTTAGCACATTATAACAATGGTGATATAATAAATCAGCCTTGGCACCTCCCAATAAAGTTGACAAGTCTTTTCATAATTAAAAGGTGCAAGTGAGACCATTTATTTCAAATATGCATCAGCTTTTACAGTGGTCAAAGTAAATTTCTTAATTGGCACGTTATCCCAATTGAAGTATCTATCACCTTTTATAAAAGTAATATAATAAATCAGCTTTGGCACCTCCCAATAAAGTTGACAAGTCTTGTCATAATTAGAAGGTGCAAGTGAGCCATTTATTTCAAATATGCGCCAACTTTTACAGTGGTGAGAGTAAATTTCTGAATAGGCACGTTATCCCAATTGAAGTATTTGTCACCTTTTAGAAGAGTCATATAATAAATCAGCTTTGGCACCTCCCAATAAAGTTGACAAGTCTTGTCATAATTAGAAGGTGCAAGTGAGGCCATTTATTTCAAATATGCGTCAACTTTTACAATGGTCAAAGTAAATTTCTTAATTGGTACGTTATCCAATTGAAGTATCTGTCACCTTTTAGAAGTGTAATGTAATTAATCAGCTTTGGCACTTCCCAATAAAGTTGACAAGTCTTGTCATAATTAGAAAGTGCAAGTGAGGCCATTTATTTCAAAGATGAGCCAGCTTTTACAGTGGTGAGAGTAAATATTTTTCTTGTCACGCTATCCATGTGAAGGTAGTCATTTCTATTTAAGGTTCTAGTTCCTTAGTTTGAAAGTTGTTGAGTGCTCTAGTATAATAAGTAAAAATGATTTTATTTGAGGATTTGAATGCATATAATTCTTTTAATGTTGCTATTGATTTTGAAGATGGAAGGTTCTCCTTATGTAGAATTCCAAATGGGGTTACTCTTAACCATATGCGCATCATCATAAGAAGTCATTTGATGGGACTATTTGAGCCCCCACTAAGCCATCAGTGGTACCATGTCCCTCCTAAATTTGTTGCGGAAGGCATTAATGAGTTCCTTTTTGTAAGGAATGACGAAGATCTTCAACATGTCATTCAGTGGCACTCAATGATGGTCCCAACGGCAACAATATCTTTATGTTAACTTCATGAAAGTTGAGAAGTGTGACAACTTTGTACCTATTTAGTTTTTTTATATGTTTTAACATTGGTCTTTAAGATCATTGAACTTGTTGAGTTTATCTAAAGAAATTGTTGTTCGCTAGTTATCAATGAAGCATTTGGAATGATTAAATTTGTCCATTACTGATCTTCAAAATTGTGTTAAACATGGTAAACTCTTACAAACACATAAACACGACCTATTTCATATGTAATAAAATATTAAACTACATCTTTGTCCTTTTAATCACCGTAGTGGTGTCCAGTTCCACACTATGGTCGACACATGTTTCTGGTGGGGTTCCTCTTACGCACTTCAGGTCTAGATTCTTTTATGTGTGAAGGTTGTGGTTCGTGATCCTCCTCTGCTTGATGATCATAATGTGCAGGAGATGATGATGCTTCTGCATATGGATCATGGACGTAGATGATCAAGGTTGTTGGGTTCTTCATGGATCTCTTGTGATAGTTGAAACAAATTCAAGTTGTGCATGACGTCCATATCGTTTGGTCCCGATACGCTTCAACAACAATAATAAAGCCCAAACCCTCATAAGAACCCAAATAAACTACAACAATAATTGAAAATGTTAGTCATTCATTTAGAACCACTTATCGCTATACAAATGTTAAATGTTACCTGATTTTATTGCATGTGATTTATCCTTACCCGGTATCCCACTAAATCATTATGGGAGACATTTCTATAGTTTAGTACTCGACCGCCCCTCCATCGGCAAACTAGCGGGAAAGTTGGTGAAACTCTTAAAATGGGTGCAATAAAAGGCATCTGAAACCATGCTCATGATTGTAACAACGAAGCACATCCATCCATAGTCCTCGCACGTCCATCGGTTGCTTTGCACATCTTCCTATACAAGACAGCCAAACACGCTGAATCCCAACTATATCTTCTGGTTCTTCGAAGATTAGTCAAATAGTTCAAGTACATTAAATATACTTTATTTCCAATCTTATCGGGCATTAAAACCCTCCAATCAGCCCTAATATAAGAGCTCTAGCATGTGCATGAATGACCTCAATACTGAAATTTTCATCTATAGGCAACAAATTATCCCCTAACCATTTTAGTTTGATCATAAAACCGACAATCGATTCCCCCTTAATCGGTGCTATACCCAATAAGGTATCACACTTCTCGTCCCAATCCAACATAGTTAGACCAATGATAGGGGGTTCATCGACACAAAGCCCCAATTGAAGTAACACATCTTCCAAGTTTATGGTGCATTCTCTAGTTGGAAAATGAAATGTGTGTGTTTCAGGCCTCCACCTATCTACCAAAGCAGTCACTAAATCGTGGTCAACCTTTAGATTTCTCAATTTAGCCACACCGCCAAACCTTTCCTTCTTGTATTACAAGAACAATAGTTAGATGAGGTTCAGGCATAGAGTGACAGTAAGACGACACAATGCCCCCTTCCATGTCCTAAACAAAGAAGTAAAATATGTGAATATATAAAAACTTAGGTGTGTTAATAAGAAATGAAGTTGACATACCTGAGAAGAAATGTATGCAGCCATGTGCTCTTGTTGTCTTCATAGCAACATTTTGTTTAACTCTTTGTAGGTTTCTGTCGATAACAAGAATTGAAAACAACAACATTAAACATTTATAGACGATGCAAGACTTCACAAGGGAAAATTTAGTCATTGGATTACTCAAACGAATCACATCCCTTAGATTGAGGTTGGTGCATTGTCATGTCATTGGTCATTAATGTGAATCTAACAATTTGTCATGTGCAAAGACATTTACAGACTTCATCTTACACGTTATTTGCACAGCCTGATGCCGACTAAAGCTTCTATGAGGGTGACTACACAGTGCAGACATTTTTTCAGAAGTTGGACCCAAAGAACAAAAATTCGTGAATACCAAAAAATATTATTTATGTGAACAAAAATTAACCATACAATAGGTGCTTAGTAGTAAAAAAGGGTGGAGAATGAAGTAAAGCGAATGACTTTGTAAATTTTATTTGTGGTCTTAATGATGGGATAAATATATTATTTAAACTCAATTCTATAGTGTTTTATGCAATTAAACCAATGACATAAGTTTTAGATACGACAACAAATATTAATTCGTAGATAATGTCATCGAAAAACAAGTACTTAATACTTAAAGAAAAGTTCAATTAAATAGAAATACTTTGTTACATTGCACACACTGAAGTCATTAATGGAAATTAACTACTAATCATAAAGATTACTAAGCATATTATTGAGACCTCCCTACACACATAAAGAACTAAGCTTTAGTCATCGACATTATTGGCTGCAACTGAGTTTGTTGCATCAAAATTCTCACCTTCAGGAGGATGGAGGGTCACTGAAAGCTTCATTGGGAGATCATGTGGGAGTGGAAGGAAGAAGGCAATCATGTCGCGAACATCATCATTCGTAAGGAGCTTAATTGTTTCATTCTAGTCCCAGCATCCTAACACGAGCTTGTGAAATCATACATCTTTGACTCTTCTTCCCTGACTGCAACAAATACTAACGTTGTCCCAACTTAAGCAAGCAATCCTCAAGGAATTCAATGGTGCAACGTTAGCCGACTATGAAGTAGACTTACGTTACAGGTTAGCGATCTTCATATCGGGCGACCTTACACACTATCGATCTTGTACGATGTGTGGAGATGACGATGTTGAGTCTATTTTTTACATGGGAACAACAAAAGCATGTCATCTTCCAATTGAGATAATGGCCTTTATTACAACAGGGCATAACAATGCAATCCCTGACGAAGTTTATTTCGATTTTTCTAATAACTTCAACATGTCCTTCAACTTAGACAAAGGTTTATATTTTCTTATTTAAAGTATGTATTTTTATTTATGATGTTCTTCTTCATGAAATGTGTATGCAAGTTTTAATTTCAATGAATTTGAACTTACATAATGGGGGTGGTGAAATGCTAATCTCTTATAAAATGTAGTCAAGTCACATGCTAACATTAGAGGTCGTGTCAGTAACATGGGTTCATAATACTTTGTGTCAGTCATATGGATACATAAGAAGTCGTGTCAATCACATGAGTACATAAAAGCTTGTGTCACTCACATGATAACATTGACTCTCATGCAAGTCACATGTTCACATAATAGAAAGTGACATGATAATTTTAATTTCGGTATAAAAGACCACCACCACATTCTAAACTCACAATCTCAATCTTGCAATTTCTCTTTACTTTGAAAAATCATCAAAAATCATGTTAAACCACAACCTAAGATGGAAGGATCAATGTTTGTTTATGTATACGACGATGGAGAAATCATCAGTGACGCTCAAACTGGTGTCTACTTTGCATCTACAAAGACAATCATGATACGCATTCATAAAGGTTTCGGCTTCTCCAAACTTATTTGCATAATAATGGACAAGGCAAATAGAGATCCAAGGGATGGAGTTTCACTCATTCACTTTAAATTTCCAACTAAAGTTTGTGGCCAACATGTGACATACACAACCACTCAAATCCAAGATGACGATGACTTGGATGGCGCTTTCAACATGATACAGGTCACCCCAACTGTTACATCTATTGAACTCTGCACCACCTACAACTCAGGTACAAGACCTTCTGAAAATATTTCTTTAACACATTTTGATGCGCATCATCCACATCCAAACACTGAACCACAACAAGAACTATTTGACCTTAACACTATCTACCTAGGGGACTGGGGAAATGATATACAGTCATATACTCAACTACTAATCGATTCGTCTACCTCAAATATTTTTTAAACTCTCGCACATCACAACACCCAAAGGTTCTCTCCTCTCACTATCGTAGAAGTTGAAAACCTAGATCTACCTACAACATCCTTAGACGCGTTTATTGAAGATGAGGACAATATACTTTTTGACCAACATGATGACCATGACCAAACCCTAGATGTCCACCCCATACAACAACAACACCCTCACCCTCAGACACATGTCCCATATAACCCACAACAACACTTCGAATTATATGAAGAATACAACCAAACCCCATACCAGGAATTCCCAAACGCATATGACCATCACACAATGTTGCATGACAACTTTGAGCACGAAGTTGGTACACTAACCCAAGGAATGAGGTTCCAAACAAAGGAACAACTTCTAGATGCTTTAAATAGGTACCACATAACAAACCATTGCACCTAAAAAACCACACTCAAACACAACAAGGTTAAGGGTGCAATGTGTACAATAGGTGTGTCATTGGAAATGTCAAGCAATATTACGTACAAGGGACCAAGTGTGAGAAATTAGAAAGGTTGAAGATGTGCACACATATGCCACACAACGCATAACGCAAGACCATAGGCACCTGGGCTGAAGAATAATATCTCAACATGTAACACAAATGTTAGAGTCAGACCCATCCACACCAATTGCAACAATAATTTCTTCCATCCAATCCTCTATGGGATATAACACAACCTACAGAAAGGCATGGTTGGTGAAACAGCAAGCAATTGAAGATGTGTACGAAAATTGGGAACAATCTTACAACCGATTGTTGTGCCTACTACAAGTCATGCAAACTTATTTGCCTGGGTTTGTATACAAGTTGAAAACCAGTCCAATTACAAATGGGGAGGAGGTCCTAGAAAACCAACAACACTTTCGAAGAGTATTCTGGACATCCAAACCATGCATTGATGGCTTCCCATTTTGCAAACCAATATGCAAGTGGACGGAACCTTCCTTTACGAAAGGTATAGGGGCACCCTTCTTGTAGCTGTTGCACAAGATGGGTGAAATAGCATTTTCCCCATTGCATTTGCTATAGTAGAGGTTGAAACCGTCGAAGCTTGGTTGTTTTCCTTAAAAACCTAAGGACACACATTACGCCTCAACAAAATTTATGCTTAATGTTAGACTGCCACAATTCAATCAGTGCAACATTCAACAGATCCAATAGGGACTAGACTGAAGGGAACTACGTGCAGGTGTTTTGTATTCAACACATTGCACAAAAATTTAAAAAAAGATTCAAGAATACAACTCTGAAAAAGGACCTCGTCAATATGGGTAAGTTGTTACATGTAAATTTGTCTTTTTCATTTTTTTGCCTGTTAATTATTCACACCCATTATTAGAAAATAATTTATTTTTATAATTATATTTGTAGTGTACGCATTGACGGAGTCACGCTGTAACTACTACTACAACATCATTAGAGAAGACAACCTAGAAGCAGCAGCTTGGGTAGACCAAATTCCAAGGGAGCAGTGGTGTCTTACATATGATCAAGGAAGAAGGTGGGGTCACGTAACAACAAATCTGGCTGAAGCAATAAATTATGTCCTGAAGAAGACAAAGAATTTGCCAATTTCATCCATAATATTGGCCACGTACACTAGGTGCAACACATACTTCACGAAAAGAGGTAGGCAAATAACTGCAATGATCAGTGTTGGTCATGTGTACTCTGAATATGCGACCAACTTCCTACAAGATGCGGACTCCAAGTCAAACACGCACCACACCATTGAATTTGATAGAAATACCACAAGATTCAAAGTGGATGAGATGGTGAATCCTAGAGAAGTACGTCCTACAGGAAAATTTGTAGTCAAATTAGATGAAAGGTGGTGCGATTGTGGAAAGTTTCAAAAAATACATCTACCATGTTCACATGTTATTGCAGCTTGCAAGCATGCACATCACGACTTCAGCATGTACATAAGTCTCCATTATAAGTTGGATGTCATCATGGAAGTATATGACAATTTATTTGGCAAGTTAAGACATGAAGAATATTGGCCATCATACCAAGGGCCACAGGTTTTGGCTCATCCTGCCACAAAAAGGAGCGAGAGGGGTCGTCCTAAATCAAGTAGAATTAGGACTGAGATGGACATTAAGGAAGGAAGACAATCAAGAAAGTGTTCCTATTGTAGAACTAGGGGACACACAAGAAATCATTGTCATCAGTGGCGAAACTTGGACAAAAAATTTGGGGGTGCCAAATTATATTATATATATATATATATATATATATATATATATATATATATATATATATATATATATATATATATATATATATATATATATATATAAATAAATATATATTTAT
>Ga0214543_1013669_pt1 | contig 10039 bp, 12 predicted proteins | sample CNSS2metaG_FD_160094 | JGI IMG/M metagenome (GOLD analysis project Ga0214543, IMG submission 160094) | Root nodule microbial communities from cowpea collected in UCLA plant growth center, Los Angeles, California, USA - CNSS2 | ecosystem: Host-associated > Plants > Roots > Nodule | place: USA...
CGATTCCCACTGGCAACAACCCACCCAGTATGAATGGACGGAGAAGGGTGAGGGGTTGGGGTGCATTGGGCTGTAGTAACCTGACAGCCTCTGGGGCCCGAGGAGGGGTAGCCAGGGATGTTACACTCAACGCCAGCCATCATCTTCACGCATGACGTCTCTGGCACACAAACCTCCAGCAGCACTTCCGCGTCTCTGGAACGTGAACCCATCCCCACCTTTCTGCAACAGCTGTAAACCCAGCCCCTCTGGCATTTTCGCCGCCACCACGTCAACCATCGTAACCTTCGCGCAACCACTCACGACAGTCAAACCCTAATGGAGAGAGAGAGAGAGAGAGACTACTCTGAAACATGGCAGCCTCTCAATGGATTGTCAAAGAGTCAAGACTGGTCAACTAGTTAACTCTGGGCAAGGGCGGGTCAACGTTGGTCAAACAGGCTATTTTACACTATTTGGCAGGTGATTCCTCTACAGGAACCCTAACTGGCCTAGAAAAGGAAAGATTCGTCTGGCGGTAGTTCATCGTTGTCCAGACAGTTTCTATAGTTTTCCAAAACTACAAGCTTTAAATGGAATAAAACAATTCATGCATAATCATACTAAATTTAGCATGCCAATCAAACTTAATCGTAAAATTAACGCGTAAAGTTACTCTATTTAGCATGCCAATCAGACTTAGAATAAAATTAACACGCAAAGTTACTCTATTTAGCATGCCAATCAGACTTAAAATAAAATTAATGCATATAGTTACTCTATTTAGCATGCCAATCAGACTTAAAATAAAATTAACGCGTATAACTCCCCTAACTTGGATTCCTTTGCTAAAAATGGGGATTTTTAGGAGTTCCTCTTTGACCACTCTCAAATTTTGTATTCCTCTAACTATGACACAATGACAAGCACAAAAACCCTTCTTCTCACCCAAAATTTGTCTTTCAATGATACCTTAATGGTAGATTAATGCACTAAAACGAAAATTGCCATTAACTAGAGTTTAATTACCATTCAAGGTCCATTTAATGGTTGTTTTCCAGCCTCCCTTGGCTGCCCATTGTCAACTAGGGTTTTTCTACCCTTTCACCTTCATGCCAAAACTAATTTTAGCAAAAAGAAAGTAAATTTATATCTATCAAGGTTCGAATCCATACCCACACCAATGTTAATTCCATACACAACCATTTAACCAATTCATGTTTCATGATATTTAATATAATTCTATGATTATATTATCACTCAACATGATCAAGCATATTATTAAAAATAATAAAAAATTAAATAACACATAATTGGCATACATAGGACTTGAAATCAAGTCCTCTAACACAATTAAGTACTCTCAACCATTTGAGCTAGTACTTTTTCATGTCATATAAATTAATAATTAATGTCTTAAAGGCTCTCACTACTCGCATTTATTAATTAATTAATTAATTTTCATGGGTCTTACACCTAACCACCCGACGATCTGCTACAAGTCTTGATCCTTACCCTGTTCCACTCGAATCTCCTCTAGGAACTCATTAGTGACCCTTCGCATGCCACATAAGATATGATCTGAACCCACTTGTACTTCCAAGTTCATGTCTCACAACTTCTCAATCAGTTCCAATTCCTTCATCATTAGTGCAGACATGTGAACTCTCTTTCTACTCAGGATGTCTGCAACAACATTGGCTTTACTAGGGTGGTATAGAAGCTCAAAGTCATAATCTTTCAAATACTCCATTCAACGTCTCTACCTCATATTCAACTCCTTTTGATAAAACAAGTATTTTAAGCTCTTATGATCGTTGAACACCTGGAACTGGGAACCATACAAGTAATGCCTCCAAGTCTTGAAAGCAAATACCACTGTAGTTAACTCCCGGTCATGAGTTGGATAATTCTTCTCCTACACCTTCAGCTATCGAGATGCATAAGTGATGACTATGTTTTGACAACCATTTCCTAGTAAGTGTACTGGTACGTAGTAGTATTAACAAGTGTCGTATCCATAGGGATTTAGCAAATATATTGGTAGTTTGATTTTTGGGTTTTTAGTTGATAGAGAATGCAAGTAAATAAAAATAGTAGTTATTAGATAGATTGAGTGGAGTAGGGGCTATGAATTCATTTCATTTCATCTTTTTCTACTACACCACTATCATCTTGTTTACTTATTATGCAAATCATTCAATGTCCTGTGAGTACTCTTTCCATGTAGATCAAGGTTCATCTTTGATACACTGGAATCTAAGGACTCTAAACCCTAGTGTGATCTCTCAACTCCTGGCATAATGAGTCCTTGCTTTAATGTGCAAGACTCTCTCCTCTAGCATACACTCTAGTATGCCATGAAGCATCCAGTACATGTATGATGATTTGATTAGAGCACAGTTTGTGACCGGTTTCTTAACTCAAAATCCAAACCAGTTAAATAGATAAGTGATCAATTCATCATTAAGCATAAATCAAATCATAAACATTTGAATGAAAGCAAAGATAAATACCTAAGAAGTAGAAGTGAATAGAATCAAAATTGGTTACATCAAGCCTGGACACGAGGAAGTTCAACTACTCATGGAATATTATAATGTAATTCCAACAACATCTATACATAAGATCTACACTAAGAGCACCTCCCTTGTGCCTCACAGACCCTATTTTGTCCTAATACTACATTGTGGAGAATCTACTAAATTCCTGAAATGAAGACCCAAGCTCTTCACTTATAGGAATTTTTGGGCGGTGCTTAGCCCAACTTTTGATGCTCAACTTTACCCCTTGTCTTGGTGCTTAACACATGACCTTTCTTTCTTGAAAGGTTTTTCTTGGTTGTTGAGCCACATGGATTTGGGCTCAAAGTTTTCTTGCAAAGAGGGTTTCCTCACGAGGCTCGGCTACATTTCTTATGCTCAGCCAGAAATTCCAAATATGTTGTTCTGTCTTTTCTACTTCCTTGGCTCAGCTCCAATATTGTGGCTTAGTGGCATACTTGATATTTTATTTTATTTTATTGCAAAACAACAAAAGATCCTTATAATTTATGAAAATCCAATTCTAAATACCCCATTTTATATCTTAAGCTAATGAGATTGGTTTTATACATAAATAGCACCATTTGATACATGATGAGTGTCAATTTTAAATGGAAAATTTACTTATTTTTTATACTTATCAATAAGCCACCAAACCCTGATATGAAGTGTCACAATACCCTTCAAACATCTTGGTCATGTCTAGAATAACTAACATTGGTGTGATCGCCAATCTTCTCTTCATATCCTCAAAATAGGCCTTACACTAGTCTGTCTAGGAGAAAGGCTGGTCCTTTCTGGTGACCTGTGTTAATAGACTAACCATCTTAGAGAAACCCTCCATGAACCTCTTGTAATAACTTGCTAAACCCAAGAAGCTTCGCACCTCAATAATAGTTTGCGGCCTCTCCGATTTCACCATTGTCTCAATCTTTGCCGGATCCACTACTATCCCTTGGGCTGATATTACATGAACTAGGAATTGTACTTCCTTTAGATAGAATTCACACTTCGACAGCTTTCCATATAACTGATGCTCTAGAGGACTGCCCACACCATCCTTAAGTGCTCTGCATGTTCTCCCCTATTTCTGGAATAAATAAGAATGTCGTCGATGAACACCACGACGAACTTGTCCAAGTAAGGTCTAAAGATCTTGTTCATGTAGTCCATGAAGATTGCAGGAGCATTTATCACCCCAAATGGCATCATCATATACTCGTAGTGCCCATATCGTGACTTGAAAGCTATCTTCTGCATGTCCTCAGGTTTGACCTAGATCTGATGATATCCGTACCTCAAATCAATTTTTCAGAACATCGTTGCTCCCCACAATTGATCCAACAAATCATCGATTCTCGAATGGATACTTGTTCTAAATATTCAGCTTGTTCTATTGACGATAGTTAACACATAGTATGGAGTTGTCGTCTTTCTTCTTTGTTAGTAGCACATAAGCTCCCTAGAGTGATGCACTCAGTCGGATGAACTTCTTCTCTAGCAGATCCTCTACCTGCTTCTTCAGCTTAGTTAATTTTGCTTATGCCATTTTGTACGGTGCCACTGATACATGGCCAGCTCCAAGATGAGGTCAATGGTTAAATCCACATCCCTACTTGGTGGTAATCTAAGAGCTTCGTCTGGAAACACATCTGTGTATTGGTCTACCACCGGTATGCTTCTGATATGCTCAACTGCGTTCTTCTTTTCTCCTTGGGCCACTATCATGAAACAAGTAGCTTCAGCTTCTATCTCCTTTAGCGCCACTTGAGTTGATATCAACTCAAGTCCTTCAGTATCTGGGAATACTACTCTACGCCATCCACAATCAATGACAATGTGGTTGTTGGACAATCAATCCATCCCCAAGATCACTTCAATCCCTCCAAAGGCAAAAAGATGTGATTCACCTTGACTCTACGACCAACCACTTTTATTGGGCATCCCACACAAACAAAGTTGGTGGATACCTATCCTAATGTTGGCGTCACGACTATCAGCTCGCACCCAAGATCGTGCATCACTAGTTCGAGCCGTCTCACACATTCATTGGATACGAATGAGTGGGTAACTCTTGAATCAAACAATACAACAACCTCGTGATCAAGCAACAAAAAAATTTTCTCCACCAGATTACCTTACTGGGTTGTCTCGTTGTTGGTCAAGGCATACACTCGCCCCACTGCTCTAGGCCGTTATCCTAGTGGCTTCTTTGTCGGAGCTCCACCAGTCGATTTCTTTTTGGCATACCATCGTGCTAAGTGTCCTGTCTGCTCGTATATGTAGCACTTTCTAGTGCTAGTACCGCCACCAGAACTGTTAAAGGATTTTGGGCAGTCCCTCCTGAAATGCTCTCCATCATAGCTATAGCACTACAACTTCCTAGTTAAAGACTATGGTCTGCTACAGGGTTTCTTCTGGTGTTTGGAGTTTGTAGTGGTATTCTATGGTCGTGCCACTCTGCTAGCCCCATCTCTAGTTGCTTAATTGCCTTGACCTGCTCGACCAAGACTGGGAATTCCCTGATCTTGAGTGGTACTAGGAATCTGTGCAGCTTATGTTTAAGTCAGCCCTCGAACTTTATACTCTCCACTCCTAAGTGACCGCCTGTGAGTAAAACATTGCGAAATGTTCAAACCTGTCTATGTATGCCTGCATAGTCAGGTTCACTTGCTGGAAGGTGAGGAACTAAGCTCCCCTCTCGTGTTTTGTGCTATCAGGGAAGTATTTCACCAAGAACCTCGTCTTAAAGGTAGTCCAGGTCACCTCCTCCTCTCGTATCTGCATTAACTACTTCATTCCCACACACCAGTACTTAACATCGGCCACCAATAGAAATGTGACAAAAGTCAGTCTCTAAGCATCGGTGCACTCAATCACCCTGCAGATCTTCTCGCACACCCTCAATCAAGCATCTGCCTCATCCAGATTGGCCTTTCCAGTGAATTTAGCTGGCCTGTGCCTCATGAAATCTTCCATTGTCACCAGCCGAGCTAGAGGAATCATAGCCCTTGATGAGTAGATAATATATAGCTATATTCATGCATTACTTTAGGCTATTTATGTTTGTTTGTGCATTATTGGACTAATTTCATCATTCATTATCTTGTTTCGGATCATACATTTGGATTTGTGCATTGTTAGTGTAAACAGGTATGAAGGGACTAAGTTAGACACAAAACAACATGTTCCATAAGTGCCTGGTGGAGTCTTCCACGACTTGTGGATTTGACTTAAAAAATGCGAGTTTCAAAATAGCTTGTTCCATAGGTGTCTGGTGGATTTTTTCGCGACCTGTGGTTTTTGCTTCCAATTGGAGGTTACAAAAAAGCTTGTTCCACACGTGCTTGGTGGGTCTTTCCACGATCTATGGAATTTGCTTCAGAAGATCATGCGCAAAAGAGTGTGTTCCACAAGTGGCCTATGGATTTTTCCACAACCATTGGATTTTCCAGCAGGGAATCTAAAGATTACGTGGACTGACAAAGATTTAAAGGAAAAGAAAAATAAAAAGAAGAGAGAGGGGGGGAAATGGTTAGAGGAATCTATTGATTGAAGTTTTTGTTAAAATTTTATGCTTGCAATTCTATTTATTCTCTTTTGCTCAAAATTACGTAAATTAGGAATCTAGTATTCAACGAGTCAATCCCAGAGGACGATATTTTATTACTATGTTAACAATCTGTTCACTTGCCAAACGTTCATCAAGTTTATGGCGTCGTTGCTGGGGATTGATTTCTTGTTGATATTAGTGATCTAATTTTTTTAAGATTTGAGTTTTAATTTTTAGGTAGTCAAAAAAATTTTGTCTTTTCAGTTTATAGTTTTTTCTGTTTTAATTATCTTGTTTGTTGTTGATTTGTTTTCATGTGATTTTTGTTAGAATCTTGTGTCTCTAAATTGTTTATGCGAGATATAGTTGCAGAAAAAATCTTGCTTTTTGACCCAAAAATTGAACGTACTACTAGACACGGTAGGAGTATCGTAAGAAAGAAGAAGCAAAAGAGAAAAGTATGGTCATCAATTGATAAGAAAGAGCACATATCAACAATGGCTGAGGAACAACCTATGAGGTGGACTCTACTTGATTATTCGATGCCAAATACAGATAATTACCAAGGGAGTATCGTGAGACTTCCTGTTCAAGCCAACAATTTTGAAATCAAGCCTGCATTCTTACAAGTCATCCAACAAAATCAATTTAGAGGTGCAGTTTCAGAGTATCCTAATTCTCATCTGGAGAATTTTCTGGCCATTATTGACACTTTGAAGATTAATGGAGTTTCAGATGATGCAATCCACTTGAGACTTTTTCCTTTCTCATTACGAGCTAAAGCTAAAAGCTAGCTTTAGACACAACCTCAAGACAATATTTCTACATGGGATGATATGGCTACAAAATCTGTAACCAAATACTTTCCTTTATCCAAGTCAGCGAGAATCAGGAATGAAATCACTACTTTTGTGCAACAAGAAATTGAATTTTTGTACGAGGCTTGGGAAAGGTACAAGGAGTTACTAAGGAAATGTCCACATCATGCTTTACCAAATTGGTTGCAAGTCCAAATATTCTATAATGTTCTTGCACCATCTTTTAAAGTAATTCTAGATGCAGCAAGTGGAGGATCGTTTAATTTGAAAACACCTTGATGAGTCATTATTTTCTTCCATTCCACTAGCCTTTGTGTACGCATTAGACAGTTGGTCAGTGCTTAATTGTTCATCTTTAGAGTGTTTTCCATCTATTGGGCTTTATTGGGTCACTATTCTAAATTTGGACTAATTTCACATTATTTGGCCTAATTTTTGTTTTTAATTATTTTTAGGTATTTGGGTGAAGCAATTTTGGAGCTTGGACATCAATATTTAGTTGAAGAGAGTCGCCACATCATTTCCACATCATTTCCATGTCATTTCCACATCAGCAGAGTGAATGGGCCAACATTTGAGGCCCAGACTGGCATTTTTGTAATTTTGCAGCTCATAATGGCAGTTTTGTAAATAATGAGTGGCAGAGTGATAGGACCACGAGAATTAGGTTTCTTCTTCATGCTAGGGCCGCACACTTCATCTTCTACCTTTCTCCAAACTCCATTTTCGCTCTCCAAGCTTCCATGTAGGTGCTCCTTGCGGTTTTTCACGTTTTTGGCTCATTTTCATCGTTTTTATGCATATTTGACAGCACCCATTGAAGGTTTTACGTTTTGAATTCGTTTTCTTGCTTGGGCAGTTCGTTTTGTGGGTTTTATAGACTTGGAACAGCACCCATTAATGGGGTTTTCACATTTATATATGATAGCACCGTTTTGCATTCCATTGAAGCTTTGAAATCTCTCTTTTTGCTCTTAAATTGCGTTTTCATAATTCATAAGTTAGGTTTTTTTTTTCGATGTTCTGGTTCTAGATTGGAAGTGTTTAATTGCCCCATTTCCATGTGTAGCTAAATTCGTGTATTGACTCCTTGATGAAAAATGCAATGAAGCTTTGAGGTTGTGCTTGATTTGTGAAATCTGCCATGTCTTTGTTCTGAATTCGTGGAATGCATGTGGTGAATATGTTAATGCTTAATTTATAGAGTAATTGCATAAGTTTAGGTTAAGATATGTTCATGCTTAATGTATGTAGTTTGGCCGTCACGAATTTAAGGATGTGCGCATTGCTTAATTGCATAATGAAGTTGGATTGTAATTTTTGCTTATTGAATTATTATCTAATAGATTGAGATAAGGCAGAGTTGGTGTTAATTTGGTGGCCTATGATAAGTGAAATTGTGTTTGAATCAAGGATGTCAATACGTTTCTTTTTTATCACTGTAGTATTTAATTTAATCCGTTGATTAGCATTCTGAATTTGTCTGCCAAACCCCCCTTGTGTTATTGTTGTGTTCATCTGGAAATTGAAGCTTTGAATGAAAATATTGGTCGTTGGGAGACGACTTGGTTCACTTTCATATACTGCATTTTAAGTGTTTTAATTTGGTGGGTTATGGCCTCTATCAAATTTGGCACCATTGTCGGGGACCAATTGTTTTGTTCAAAGTAAAATTTTCAGTGTGTTTGTGTTCAGTGTTTTGGTGTGTGTAGTTCAAGTGTGGTTGAGTTAGTGTATGTTCATTGTGGTAGTGTTTATGTGTGTTTTCGTGTAGTGTGCATGTTGTCTGTGTAGTGTAGTGAATAGTGTCGTGGCGCGCATGAATAGTGTCATTTCTAGTGTAGTGAATAGTGCATGAATAGTGTCCGAATCTGGCATTTAACTTCTGGATTTTTGTTCTGGTAGCTACGGTGCTTGTTTTGACTTGAAATTTTTTCCCCCACTTCTAAGACATTGAACTTAATGGGAAAAATAGTTGGAGCAGTTGGTGTGGTCTGAGTTGAGAGATTCAAAAATTTTTTGGACTGATTATCAGAATCAATATTATTTTATATGCATTTGGGGTGGAATTTGATTTCCCACCTTGTTAAAACCCACTTTTCCGGTTTGCAAACTCAGATTCTCTAGAAAATGCCATTTTCTACATTTCAACAATGTTTTTTGTGATTTTTCTTCATTTTTTCCACTTTTGAAAATATTTTAAAAATACTTGTACTTTGAGTTTTGATCTGATTTTTTTTGTGGGTCTGTTTGAGCACTCAAAGGACAATCCTACCAATTTTCAAGTCATTTGGAGTTCGTTTGAGTATACTTGTAGTTATACCCTATGTTATACCAATATCACTATAATTAATGTTTTTTGGTGCATGACTAGGGGAAACCCAAGTGAATTACAACCATTTGACCCTGAGATTGATAGGACATTCCACTGAGGACGTATGCAACTTAGGAATCCATTTTTGCATGCTGAATATTCAGTGACTTTTCCTGACTCTTCTGATTCTTATCACATTCCTGACACTCCTCATTCCTTGCATTCTGAGCATACTGTTTATTTTGAGCATTTTGATTTTTGTTCCTGCAGAGAACAAATAAGATAGGTTAGGCATAAGTGTCACCTTACCATGTAGTCCACTATCTCCTCAGTTGGTCTCTTCCCGGTCGATACATGTCAGCTTGAACCCAGGAGGGGTTACCTGCAGAAGAGTCTCCGAAGCTCAAGTAAGTCAAAGCTCTCAGAGAGTCAAATCAGTGATTAATGAATGCGTACCTTTAAATGATGGGGTCCACGCGTATTTATAGAGCATTAATGACGTTTGACTATTTCATGGGCTGGGCCTTGACTTGGGCTCTAGGTGGGGCTTGCGAGTGGGCTAGGGCCCAAACCCAGGCCCTTATGATTTATTGAATGCGGGGGCTTCATCATACTGAGTGTATTGAAGTGGTCGGTTTAGGCTGTAATCTTACCAGATATGCTCGAGTAGTCGGTCTAGACCGATTACTTGCTTTGATGGCTTAGGTTGGTGATATGAGGTGCAGGTTGTCCCTTTAGACGTTTAGTTTAGGTTAAAACCGGTACAAGTTAGGCTAACTCGGCCTAGGCTGGATACTTGGCGGCCTCGATATGCACATTGTTTACTTATTTG
>Ga0214543_1013671_pt1 | contig 10035 bp, 7 predicted proteins | sample CNSS2metaG_FD_160094 | JGI IMG/M metagenome (GOLD analysis project Ga0214543, IMG submission 160094) | Root nodule microbial communities from cowpea collected in UCLA plant growth center, Los Angeles, California, USA - CNSS2 | ecosystem: Host-associated > Plants > Roots > Nodule | place: USA...
GGTTAGTTTCATATTCTCTTTTTATTCTTCAATTTATTTGGAACGCATATAATCTCAAACAGTTAATGGATTTCAATTTTAATATTTTTTAGATTATAAACCATGGCGTGAGCTCTTCTTTGGTGGACAAAATAAAGTTGGATATTAAGGAATTCTTCAACCTTCCAATGTCAGAGAAGAAAAAGTTTTGGCAGACTTCAGGGAATATGGAGGGTTTTGGGCAATTATTTGTTGTGAGTGAAGATCAAAAACTTGATTGGAATGATATGTTCTACATGACCACCCTTCCTACCAAATCCAGAATGCCCCACTTATTTCCACAACTCCCTCTTCCTTTCAGGTTCTATATATGTTTATATTTTGTCACATTTTTTTATGTGTATGTATTTATATATGGATTTTCTTTTTTATAGTGATATCATAATACAAATTATTCAACTTTGGGACCACTCATTTTGTGAGATTCTTGAACTGTGGTTTTTATTGATTATAATTGGAATGGTTCTGATTTTATTTATATGTAGAAAGGGGGTCTTGTTTATGTGATATATAGTGGTTCAGTGAGGTTATTGGTTTGCTAAAGTATAAGTATATTTTTTATTTCTTAAAATTTGTAAGATTTAATTCTAGTCTTTCAAATTTAAAAATGAAAAATTGTAATCTCTTAAATTTCAAAACATACGCTTTAATTTCTAAACATTAAACTAGAGATACTTTCTACTCTCTAAAGTATATTTAAAAACCTTAAAACTTTATTTTTTTTTTTTTTTTTTTCTGTTCTGTAAACTAAAACTTGATTTTCTCTAAGTTACATATATCAAACCTAAAACTAAAATACATGTGTTTATTGACAACCTAAAATTGCCCAAGTGTAGAAATAGATTGTTTCGGTTTGAAATTTAATCAAGGTAAATAAATTATTTGAGTGCAAAATTCTATATTCGTTATAGAAGTGTTAAGAGAAGAAAATAACACTTTACTACAAGAATCAATACAAGAAAATCTTTTTTTAGAAATCAATTTTAAACATTAATAATAATTAATCATTATAGTAACCAATTTAAATACGAATTTATAACATAAAAATTATTGATAATTAAACTAATCTATAAATTGATCATTATAGTAAACTAATATCTAAATTGATAACTAACATTAATTATCAATTTTTAGCTATAAAAAAATTAGTTTCTAAATTAGTTTCATTAGTAACCAAATTTAGAGACCGTCTTTTTGGTAGCTAAAAAACATATTTGTAACTAATGTTACTGACTTATTTATTATAATTATCAATTTAAGAACTATTTTAGTTATCAATAATTTTTAATTTATAAATTAATATCTAAATTAGTCACTAATTAGTTATTGTCACTAAAATTGATCACTAATTAGAAATTTTCTATTTCTGTGTAGTAAAACAAGTAAAAGGTTGTATTTACATTCTAAGCATAAGCATTTTATGCATATTATTAATTATTCTTGTTTTCTTATCGATGAAAAAGAATAAAATAAATAAAACATGATACTTGAAATGTCTAAATCCGAATACAAAGTTGCAAAACAATATTGGAGAGATGTAAAAGGTATCCACAAACCCCAAGCTCTAAAAAAGTACAATACTTATGGCATAGCAAACTTCTAATGAAGGGGTTTTCTTCCTGCACTCCCAATATTTCTTTTGCACCTCCAAATTTTTCATAAATTCCAAAACTACCCTTTTAATATTTTAAAATTTTAAAATTTTAAATCAATCAATCTCTATTTCTCTCTCCTATTTAATGTCTCACTTTGTTTTCACTCAACCCTAGCCGTCGCACCCCCCCCCCCAATCTCTCATCTGCCCCACTCTCCTCTTTAATGTGCCACACTCGTCGTGCCCCACTCCTGTCTATTTTTTGTCTGCTCTCCCTCTTCCCTTCACCATTCCTCTCCATTAACAGGTAAGTAAACCTATCCTTGTTGTATATTTTAATTTTTAAATTTTTTGATTGTTTCTGCCATGTTTGTTGTATCGTATGTAGTTATTTGTTTTATTTGAATATGGATTTGTAAAAACGCAAACTCGAAAGTCGATTACAGAAGTGGACTTCCATAGAACCAGTTTCAGAAGTGTAGAACATGCAAAAACAAAAAAAATGGCACTTACGGAAGTCGACTTCCGTAAGCCATCAATACCGGAAGTTGACTTCCGTAGTTAAAACTGAGTTCTGTGAAGTGACTTTCGTAAACATTATTGACTTTCGTAAGAGCATATGACTTCCGTAGAGTGTGACGTGACTTCCGTAGGGGACTTCCGTAGGCGACTTACGTAAAACTAAATTAAAATATCACTAACTCTAAAAGCATCTACGGAAGTAGAAAAGTAAAAGAAAAAAGAAAAAAAAAACTTAATGTAAAGGCATCTACGGAAGTGGAAAACTGAAAAAAATAAAAGAAAAAACAAAACTTAGTCTAAAAGATCTACGAAATTCGAAAAGTGAAAAAAAAAAGCATGGTAGAACATAAAAAGCATCGGAAGTGGAAAAAGTGAAAAACAAGATGATAAACCGCTTACTACAGAAGTGGAAAAAATTTACTTACCACACTACTTACCAAACAAAAAAAAAACTACTCTTTGGAACTCGACTTTCGGGACGAAAAATTCACTTAAAAGACCGGAAGTCCACTTCCGTAACACTAAAAAAATTTCACTTCACCGGAAGTCCACTTTCGATTTAATCATACACTTCCGGAAGTCGACTTCCATTTCACACATACATTTCGGAAGTCGACTTCCGCAGAACGAAAAAAAAAATTGATTTTCGTAAAATTTCACTTGTCTTCTGGAAGTCGACTTCCGTTTTACATATACACTTCCGGAAGTCGACTTCCGTACATGGAAATAATAACTTGGCTTCTGCAAAACACTTCCGTAAATAAAGATGACTTCCGTAAAATGTAAGAATGAAATATTAAAAACACAGCATAACATTTATCTCAGACATAAATTTATGAAATATAAACTTGTATTCTAATGCGCGTACCTTTTTCTGAGAAGAAATGAAGCAAATGGTGAAATAGAAATAGGAGTGGACCCTCAACTGAAAAATTCACACTTCAACCACCAACGAACCAATGAACAAGTGAAAAAGTGAAAGTGGAAGTGTAAGTGAAACTGAAAGAAGAGGGGTGCAGGGTATATAAAAGACACTACTGGTAATTAATTCAGGTAGCCAACTAACTCTGCCATTCATAATTGTTTAATTATTGCATCTACCTAATTAGTTTTTTTTTTATTTAATTTTCCAAGAACATAAATGGAAGAGCATGAATATTTGGAGGTGCACAAAAAATATTGGGGGAGGAAGAAACCCCCCTAATGAATAATAAAATTATTTTCAAACAAATTTCTATTTAGGTTACATCTCACTTAACCTTGCATATACTTTGTACAGTTTTATACATCATCACCTAGTGTATACCTAGTGTATTGATCCCTTACTTGCAAAACCAATTAGAGTTTTTCCAAATACATACCTTTTCTTACATTTCCATTTCATCTTTCCCTAGCACTACTGTCTCTATTTTCTTAACTGTACTCATGCACTCTTACCTTCTGTTTCTTTTTTTTTTACTTTTCTTTTCTTCTTTTTCTTTTTTTTTTTTTTTTTTTAAGTTTAGTATAACTCTACACTCCGTACAACTTATATCCTCACTCTGACTTTCGACATAAAAATGAATTTTAAATTATAAACATCATCCTCAAATGGTCAACTTTATTACTACATTACTAATCTTATAAAAGGGATAAAGAAACCCTTCAGAGTATGAGAAATATTCTTTGTTGAATTTATGTGTTAACCATACCCAAACTTTAATTTTTGCCGATCAGAAGATTTCTTTTACATTCGCACTAGCATTATTAGAGATAACTTTATTGCTTATATTGTAAATATCCCAAATGATTGATACCCACATACTCTTCAAATGAAATTACCTTTAGGACTAATCTTTAAACTACTAAATTGTTTGAAGTGATTCTTCGCTTGGCTATATTATAGTGAACTTGTCCCGATCCATCCATACACATGTCTCACATTGCAGTTGCATTACATTATTTCATCTACCTCACCACACATCACACTACATTGTTGCGTAGTAGGTTTTCCCTACCTCTCAAGGTTTGTTAGTTGTCACTCTATCCAAAATACCCTCCAATCTAAATGTTGGACAGATGGTAATGCCTTAACTTTTCAAAAATAGTCTAAAGAAAATAATATTGTCGCTATAGACATCCCCCACTATGTACATCACACCACTTCCATTCATCCTCTCCTTCCATATTTAGTGATTTTTGTTCTAACTTTCCCATTAGGATTGATAAGTGTGGTTTTTCCCATTCAAACCATACTCTCCTCCATTAAACATACCATTCCCATTTATTAGCATTTTCTAGCTTCACTCTCCTGGTGTAGTCCCTTTATTGTGTGCTTTTAGATAAATACTAGAAAATCTATACATGAAAAGAGAATCTCCCAGCAATCTATCTTCCCAAAATCTAATCTTAAAGCTTATTCCTAATTTCCATAACACGTTCTCATCAAGCCACTTCCCATCAACCCATTTCCACACAGGGCTTAAATCACTCCACCACCTTGATTTATGTCTCTAGGGTTATCCTTATCATTTAAGTTTCTCCAAGATTCACATTTGGATTCTAAAATTTCATAACCAACCTCCATTCCCTCTTAGCCAGTAAAACAATATTAAATAACCTAATGTCCTTGGTAGAATCCTGGTTGTTTGAATGTGATGTAAGATTAAAATCATGATGGTAAATTGATTAATATTTTACAGTTCTGAAATTTTGGAAACTAATATAAAAGAAGTAATCATTTATATATATGTCTTAAAAACAATCTATCTTACAGCCGTGTTGGTCTGTGTTATGCAGAGAGAATCTAGAGCTATACTCACAAAAAATGAAAGATCTGGCGATGATCATAATTGGGCAAATGGGAAAAGCTTTGGAGATAGAAGAAAGGGAAATGAGAGAATTATTTGAAGATGGAACACAGAGGATGAGGATGAACTATTACCCGCCATTTCCTCAACCAGAAAAAGTCATTGGTTTCACAAATCATTCAGATGCATCAACTCTAACTATCCTCTTACATGTCAATCAAGTGGAAGGGTTGCAGATAAGAAAAGATGGCATGTGGATTCCTGTTAAACCCTTACTTAATGCCTTTGTTGTCAATGTTGGTGACATAATGGAGGTAATATATATGATCATAATGGTGACACAATGGAGGTAAATTTTAGTTGGGGTTTAGCTTCATTTTTTTTTAAGTTTTAAATGTGTAAATTATCGCAAATACATTTTTTCTAAGGTTTTAATATTTTAGATTTTTATTTACTATAAGAAAGTTACCTATTAAAAGGTTAAGAGTCTTATTCACTCTATAAAACTCAAATTCAATTTGTTTACAAATGTTTTAGGTGATGTTTTAAGGGTATTGTTTTTGAATAAATTATATTTATATTCTTTTATTTAATTATAAGATTTCTGATTAGTTTTTTATCTTTTCAAAAATATTTTTTTTTATTCTAAAATTTTTGGTCATCTTAGTTTTTAAAAGTAATGTTTGTTTTCAATTTTGAACCATTTTTTATTGATTCCGGATGTGAAAACCATTCCATTCATCATATACATGAAAATTACAAAATTCAACTATTGTTTGAACAAGAAAGTCAGAAACATGGTAAAAAAGATTCTTAAAAATAAATATAAAATCATGTCATAATTATAGAGAATCTATTTTGTTCTATGTGATTTATATATCCTAATGAAGTTTACTTTCATATTTTCAATTTTGTATATTTTATATGGCATAGATTATTACAAATGGAACCTATCGAAGTGTTGAGCATCGAGTAACAGTGAATTCTGAGATGGAAAGAATTTCATTTGCAACATTCTATAGCCCTAGAGAAGATGCTGTCATAGGTCCTTCGCCATGTTTGATCACCGATCAAACACCATCACAGTTCAGGAGCATCAGAGTGAATCAATATTTTAAAGAGTATTTTGCTCGGAAACTTGAAGGAAAGTCTAACAGAGACAACATGAGAATAGAGCATCCTAATTGAAGTTATTAAAATTAGGAAAATAAATATATTTGCACGAGTTATAAAGATTGTATGAAAAATATACAAGTAAAAATAACATCAGAGTTCTATCTAATGATAATCCAAATAAGTTTGTAAGGAATGTTTATATGAATACCATTGGACCTTTATTATTTTCTGTTGCATTTCTTGTTGCTTTAAACATTTCTTGTCATGTCATATATGATAATTAACACTCTAAATATATTGTTATATATTTTTGTTAGCAAAACAATATGTATTATATATCTATAAGAGACACTTCAGGTGTTAATGATATGAAACCTCAAATCTTCGATCTTTCGGAGAGAATCGAAGAAATGAAATGAAATATGTGAAGAAACACTCTTGATGAAATCACGAGTTTCTCTCGAACGAGTTCTGGTGTGGAACCTATCAGATTCTCATTAAATCGTAAACCCTAGGAGGTGAAAACCTCAACTAGAACGTGGACTATGAATAAACGGGGAAAAACCACTCTACTCATCAAAGTTCTCGTTTACAATAGATTGGCCTGCCTTTTATAGAAGAAGAAAGGCGACTGTGAAATAAAACCCAAACGTAAGAGAAGAAACCGTCTAACATAAACCTAATTGTAAGAAGTAAGATTGGGTAACAGCAAGAATGGAGACGCTAACCAAACAGTTGTCTAAGGGTTGAGATCGAAAGGGGAATAATGGAACCCTAGTTGTCATGTCTATAAGAAGTAGAATGCTTCGTCCTTTTGAAGTGGTTGGCTTCCTGGATGTGCAAATGATGCTTAGCAGAATAGCCTCCATGCTGAAATATGAGTTGGGCTGTAGGCTGGTCTTGGTCCAAACATGTGAATGAACTTGATGCTGGATTGGGTTGCTCGAGGCCCAAAGGTAGAATTCATCTTTGGACACTAAAGTCTGCTGAAAGAAAGAGGTATTGGGCTGCTAGAAACATGTTTTTGTGGCCCAAAAAAAATACAATGAAAATATGTAAAAGGTAATTAAAAACGTGGGCCAAAATACAAGCCCCATGAGTGCTAATTACACCGCACAATATAACACCTATACCTAGATCTAAGTATTTGAAGACATGTAAAGAAAAATGGGTCCAGCGATTGACCCATGTTGAAAGCCTTCTTAGTGTGATTTGCATCAATGATCTTAACTCAATCTTCACGAATCACAAAACATCAATAGGATTCAATACACCAGTTACAGTGAAAGTGAGTCCAACGCTATGCATTCCGTGAATTACTACCTTTATAGTTCCATTTGATGAAAATCCAAAACCTCCAATTTGATGAAAATCCAAAACCTCCGCTTCATAACCATATCACATCCTTGTTGAGTCCTTATCCATTACATAATTCTTGCTCAAGTAATTTTGTTACTTTGGATCAATATGCATTCATTATAGCTTTAGAGATGTTGAATTCAAGGTCATCTCTTGTTTTGCCAATCCCACTAGGTCATACCAATGCTTCTACTTTCTCCTTTCATAGAGTTGACTGTTATAAAAATAGAGTTTTATATTGCAATAGAGAAATCGTGTACCACACTTGCAAAACTCTCTTTCATGTAGTCTCTTCCTTCATTATTAATGAAGATATTTGCAAGTAAAGATTTACTATTGAGCATTTGTCACTAGTAACGATTTTCTTCTCACAATGTGACGATTTGTTGCACACGTCTTGGAGGCTTTAGCGGTAAGATCCACTTTTGGTTTTTCATAGTTCATAGGTTATTGCGGATCTTTCTCTTAGATCAAGGTGTTACGTCGATCGAGGTAGAAGGTTAACTACAAGATACAACACCAATGAAACCTTAGTCTAACTACATAAGACATTGATAACAATTCCTATAAAAAACCTTAAGGAAAGGTTTATGGGTCTTAATCCTTATATAGTGTTCTACTTTCTCATTTCTACCCAATGTGGGACTTAAACTCACACTTGGATTTCCAAAAATATCCCCCTCAGGGTTGAGTCCCTTCCCCTATATTGGTACACCTCACCTCTAGCAGAAGGATTTCCTACCACGAGTACCCCTTCTCCGTAACGCCATTCTTTTTAATGGGAGACTTTTACTTGAAATCCTATCTAGAAAAGGTTTCTATAGAAGGACCATAATGGACGCGTCTATCACGGAGGAGGTTCACTGGGAGATACAACACTAATGAGACTTAAGTCCAACCATATAAGGTATTGACACCACTCTCAACCGAAAACCTTGAGACAATGAGTTTATGGGTCTTCATCCTTATATAGTGTTGTACTTTCTCATTTCTACCCAATGTGATACTTAGACTCACACTTGGATTCCCAATACAAGGGGGACGTTGTAACCCTCCAGTGTGTGACCTTGTAGAACAAGCTTTCCCTTCCCTATAAATAGATCATGTTTTGCTCTTTTGAAAAAACAACTTTGTACTTTCAATCTCTATCTCTCATTTTCTATCATTCTCTTTTTTTCTCTCCTTTCTTTCTTTTATATCCTGGGTTTAATGTTTTAAGAGTTCCTTACTAGTTCCTAAGTTCCTTACAAAATTCAAAAAAAAAATTGTTGTGTCTTGGGGGACTTGAGCAACAGTAAGTTTACTTTGATTGTGCTTTTAGTAAGTTTACAACAGTCTTAAGGACTTAACATGATTTTCTCCACAATGGTATTGCTAAATTACATGATTGTTAAGAACAAGAAACATATAGGCAGCACTACGTTCTAGCTGCAATAAAAGTGGAAGTTCTTATGGAATAGTGAATTCCTCTTCTTTAATATCCTATAAATCTTGGGAGCGAAAGAACCACCTAAAACCCTGAACTAGGTAACCCAGCTCACGTCGCCTAGCAGGAAGAGCATAGTTGTTAGGCAGTTCATCCCCAAAACAAAGAAAATTGGGTTCAAGCACCTGTGTCGCTTCGCGGATCATTAGAACCGCCAAGCGATTTTTGGGAAATTCCCAGAAACGTGAACATAGCATAAGCCAAAACAACATTTAAATTAATCGTAAACACAAATAACAGTTCCCCTAACATAGATTCTTCGCTCCCAAAAATGTTCTAGCTTTCACCTTAATCTCAGTTGTCCTCCCACTCTCTCGTCATTCAAATGACTCTCAATTTTGCGTTTCAGTGCAATTTGGTGGCTAGTTTTCCTTACTTTTCCGACCCTAAATTTTAATTTAATTTAAAGGTAATTAACTTTTAATCAATTCCTTCCAACAAAGATAACATGAAAATAGATCATCCTAATTGAAGTTACTAAAATTAGGAAAAAATATATGTTTTTATCATTTTTTGTGCACCGTAGAAAAATTTATATGTATAATAATATGCACAGTGAATCATTTGTAAGATATTGAATGTGGTACACTAGCATGTGTAATGTAATTTGTCATCTACATAATTAATGTATTGTTTATGTCCAATCTAAATTGCTCACATTTCCTTTTTTGATTAGTTTTGTGTTCATTATATGATCGCAAATGTATTACTATATAAAAAATATGGATGCAAAGGTGAAATTATTCTTTGAAGTTCGTTTTTTTAGTTTATCGATTTGTCGTTCAAAAGCTACTAGATATTAAAATGTCAATGATGTTGTAAAATTTATGTTGTAATTAAGCAGCGAAATTATTTTTTAATGGACAAAAATTAAGAGGGGTGAATTGGTCTATTAATTAATAATTTCAAAATTTTTCCAAATCTTACTGTTTAAATTAAACCTTCAGTTCATTTAAATTCAATAGTAGATAAATTAAAGAGATAGGAAAGATGATTCAAAATATTGGTATCGCGCAGCGGAATGTTTGAGCGTGCAGACAAAAACTAAGAGGAGGGTGAATTGGGTTCTTAATAAAAATTGTGCTTTTAATATTTTCCCTTTTTGTATCAAAGATCAATTAAAAATCTTT
>Ga0214543_1013679_pt1 | contig 10026 bp, 6 predicted proteins | sample CNSS2metaG_FD_160094 | JGI IMG/M metagenome (GOLD analysis project Ga0214543, IMG submission 160094) | Root nodule microbial communities from cowpea collected in UCLA plant growth center, Los Angeles, California, USA - CNSS2 | ecosystem: Host-associated > Plants > Roots > Nodule | place: USA...
ATGAGCTTGAGGCATTGTCTTCCCAAGCTATGTATGCTTTCTTTTTGAAGAATTTTCTACCCTTCTTTTCTTCACTTTTCTTTGAATTTGGGCAGTCAGCTTTGACGTGTCCAGATTCTCCACATCCGTAGCATTTGAAATTTGATGATGATCCTAAATTATCTTTCTTGTTGTTCTTGAATTGGTTTTTACCTTTGGCCTTCATGAATTTTGTAAATTTCTTAATCATAAGACTAAGATTTTCATCGTCATCCGAATCTTCTTCTTCCTTTTGCCTTTTGCCTTTAACCACTTCGGTTTTAAAGGCAATGTTCTTCTTTCTTCCAATATCTTCTTCATCATTTAATCTGCCCAGTTCAAGCTCATGTTCTCTCAGCTTTCCAAAGAGAGCCTTCATTGTCATTGTCGCAAGGTTTTGTGACTCCATGATGGCTATCACCTTTGGCTGCCAAGTCCTGTTCAAGGATTTAAGAACTTTTATATTTAATTCATCAGTGTCAAAAGTTTTACCTAGACCCGTGAGATGATTGACGATATGTGTGAATCATTTCTACACATCGTATATAGTTTCTCCTTGCTGCACCCGAAACATTTCATTTTCTTGGATCAAGGAGTTCTTGCATGCTTTTTTCCCACCGTCTGTTCCTTCATGGGTTACACGCAATATTTCCCACATTTCTTGTGCACTGATGCATATTGAGATCCTGTAAAACTCATCTAGGGTTAAGGCAGATGAAATTATATTTCTAGCTTTTACATCATATTGGGCTCTTCTATTTTCGTCTGCTGTCCATTGCGAGAACAACTTTGGTTCCTGCACATCATTTACAATATTAACAAGAACAAATGGACCATTTAAAACAGCATCCCAAATACCTTTATCAACAGATTCCAGAAAAATTTGCATCCTAACTTTACAGAAAGGATAATTTTCACCAGTAAATAGAGGAGGTCTGTTGATAGACGCACCCTCGGCAAAGGTTTGATTTTGTCCAACAATTTTCAAAATTTTTGAATAACTATCAAAGCAAGCTTTGATACCAATTGTTGGTATCGCGCAGCGGAATGTTTGAACGTGCGGACAAAAACCAAGAGGGGGGTGAATTGGTTTTAAGTAATAAAATTAATACTTTAAAAAATTTTCCAAAATTTATCAAATAAATCAATAATTAATTTCTTTAAACACAATAATAGATGAAATAAGGAGATAGAGAAGAAGATTGAACACAAGTATTTATACTAGTTCGGATCAAAAGACCCTACGTCCAGTTGTTAATCTCACAAAAATGAGATTAACCAAATCACTAATAAGTAACAGATTTATAATCAGATATTAAGAGTGTAAGGAAAGAAAAAACCTCTCTTGAATCACACAAGAGATGAACACCTTTCTCTGAATCACACAGAGAACCTTGACCTTAGCTTTCCTAGCAACAGCAGCAGCACTCAATCTCCTAGAACACCTCTTAGGAAAAGTTAACCTAATTACATTTTACAAGATAGCTTTAAACATAACAACATATGGTCTTCAAATTGTCTTCTAAATGGCTTTCAGGCTTCTTTTATCATCATCAAAATCGAGCCAACATGGCTCGTATCGCCTGGTGGTTCCATCGCCACTATCAGGCGCTTCACAAAAATTCTAAAAAATAGGTAAATCAGCTATGCGTCGCTTGGCGATCGGGAGCTTATCGCCAGGCGGTTCCTCTTCTAGAACCCAGAACAAGCTAACATGCATGTGCCGCCTGGCGGCTACGAATAGCCCGCTAGGCAGTTTCTGGAAATTTTCCAGAAACACAAAAATTTTCATACAACAGAGGTTCATCGTATCAAACACATACTTTATCATACAATTCATTCTTTAGCATCAAATTTAACGCGTATAACTCCCCTAACCTGGTTTCCTTAGCTTAACTTTGACGCTTGAAAGTTCTCCCTTGATCACCAATGGCCTCCTTTGTCTTTCTCTCCCCACTCACTCTTTGTTTCACTCAATTCTCACAATATACCCTCAATTTCGTTCTTTGTTCTCTAACCCCAATGGCAGCCTTGCAAAACCTTTCTTCTAACCTAAATTTGGCCTTTTAGGAAAGCCTTAAAGCTAGGTATTGACCAAAAAACAAAAATTGCTTTAATGGCTGATAATGGTCATTCATTGGCACATTATTGGCAGTTTTTCCAGCCACTTCATGGCTGCTTCCTAGCCAGCTAGGGTTTCCATGTCCTTTCACCTTCATGCCAAAGGAAATTTTGGCAAAAAGAGAGTTTAATTTGGGTTCACCAAGGTTTGAACCCCTAACCAAGCCAAAGTCATGTTTTATGTTGATTAATACAATTATATGATTATATTATTATTCACATGATTCAAGCATATTATTAAAATAATAATAAATCAATAACACAGAAATGGCATACATAGGACTTGAACCCAAACCCTCTCACACAATCAAGTAATCTCATCCACTTGAGCTAGTACTTTTCCACGTCATATCAATCAATATTTAATGTGATAAAGGCTCTCACTACCTGCATTTATTAATTAATTATTTAAATAATTAATTTTTACGTGTCTTACACACTGCACACACCTTTTGCGCAATTGAGAAAAAGAGTTTTGTGGGCCCCACTCCTTAAAGGAGAAAAATAAAATCTAAAATCAATACATAAAGAGAAATTTGGCAACTTGTTTTGAACCTAAGAACTCGCACACAACAACAGGTTGTGCTAACCACTAGGCAGCAGCACACTTTCACATAATATAACATGCACTATAAGTATTAAAACACTTACACTCCACAAACCATAATTCCTTAAATCACTTAAATAATTATTATAAATACCACAATAACTTAAATCACTCAAAAATATAATTATTTCCTATTTCATAATTTAATAACCTAATTAAATTAAAGAAATCAACAATATTAATCAAGCCATTAATTTTTTTTTCCATGTGTTTCTATTCAGTCTAATTTTTCCTGGGTCTTACAACTTTCCCACCTGAATCATAGCCTTGCTCACCTTCATGCATCAACATCCTCACTTACATCTCTCTCTTGGAAAATAACTAATTCTTATAATTTTTATCCAATCCAACTTTACAACACATTATGCAGCTTGTGTAAAACTCCAAAAATGTTGTATTTATATTCAAATTAAATATGATTGAATCAAGAATCAAATGCAACAATAACAAACATAATTGAATAACTATAGAGAAATCTATGCACCAAACAAGTAACAAAGGTCAATGCTGTCAACAAGCAAACTACAAGGACCTTGCGATAAAAATGGCTCTCATAAAAGAGCCCTGATTCAAGATCCGACCGATCAAAGTCAAGAACTATTTGTTAAAGATCAACTCTTAAAATTTCAGCTCGATCCAACGGTTAACAAAGTAGGAACATTTATTTTACGAAAAGTGTGCATTGTAGCAAAATGGGTAGCGCCACACCATATACTTCTTTGTTGTGTGATTTTGACTTGTTCCACTGCATAATTTGGTATCTTAGACTTATATCTTCTCAAACTCATTTCAAAGTTGTTTATAGATGATACCAAACTGAACAATTGCAGCAATCAATATCTCTCATTCTAATTGCATTTTAAACTACCTAAAATTCTCTAACCCATAGATACCCAAACATGAAATTCATCCAATTCAAATCAATCATCAATCAAACATACTCAGCACATTCCAGAACGAAAATAAATACACTCTATTTTAAAAAAAAAGAAGGAGTTCTAGCTTCCTTTACACATGCATGTTTTTCCCGTTTCATCCATCAAACAAACAACAACAAAAACAAGAGAAGAGAGCAAGGTTGGCTTCCCCTACCTGGATTACTTTCTTCAATACAATTTCTCTCACAGTCTCCTCCGTTCTTCAAAGGTTCTTTCTACCTTTAAATCCTCGTCGTCTTCTCTCCTTACCTCTATTTTCACATTTTAGAAACCCTAAAGTATTTTATCCCCTCTCCTTAAATCCTATCTTTTATTTTCATCCCTAATATTTTTCTATTAATATTCTAGAAGATAAATATAATATTCTTAGCAACTTATTTTATGGTAGCTGATAGAGGTCGTACCCTACTAAATTATAACACTTAAAATGCAGTATGTGACAGTTGAACCAAGTCTTCTTCCAACGACCAATATTTTTGTCCAAAGCTTCAAATTTCTAGATTCGAACACAACACAATAACACAAGGGGCGGGCTTTGGAAGGCAGATTCACAATGATTCCTTTATTCAAATGAAAGTCCACCAATAACAGATTACTAAATTAATTGTTCTATTCGAATTTGCTCTCATAAACCCTAAGTAATCAACTAAGTGAAAATTACTATGGATTCATTGTCATTAAGCATAATAGATTTTAGGCAATTAACACCCACAAATTGAAGCAAGCTGTGATAGAACCCATAAACATTAAGCATGAATACGAGCCCCTCAATGTGCACACACGAATTTGAGAATAAGCATACATCAAAAACGTGTTTATCATAAAAAACGCAAAGAATTCAATGCAATTCCGAATACAACCCAAAATCGATCAACAATCTCATGGTTTCATTTCAATTTCGTCAAGGAGTCAATGCAAAAAGATTATCTAGACATCAAAATGGAACAATCAAGCACTATAAATCTGAAACAAAACACCAAAATCAAAAACCCTAACTTATGAATTCTTAAAGACACAAATCAAGAGCAAAAGAGAGATTTCAAAACATCAATCGAATGTAAAACGGTTATGTGATATATAAATCTAAAAACCCCATGAATGGGTGTTGTTCCAAGTCAATAAAATCCACAAAAAGAGCTGCCCAAGCTAGAAAACGAATTCAAAACGTAAAACCCTCAATGGGTGCTGTCAAATTTGCATAAAAACGGCAAAAACTAGCCAAAAACGTGAAAAATCGCAACCTCCATGGAAGCTTGTAGAACGAAAATGGAGGTTGGAGAGAATGGGGGGGAAGAAGAGTGCGGCTGCTGCATGGAAAAGAGACCTAATTCTCGTGGTCCCATCACCCCTTGCCATAGTATTTACAAAAATGCCATTCTACGACTCAGAATTACAAAATTGCCACTTTTGGGCCTCTAATGTTGGCCCATTCACTCAAATGACGTGGAAATGATGTGGCAATAATGTGGCAAGTCTCTTCAACTAAATATTAATGTCCAAGCTCCAAAATTGCTTCACCCAAATACCTAAAAATAATTAAAAACGAAAATTAGGCCACATAATGCGAAATTAACCGAAATTCTGAACATTGGCCCAATAAAGCCCAACAGATGAAAACACATTAATGATAAACAATTAAGCACTGAACAACTGTGAAATGGGTACACAAAGGCTAGTGGAATGAAGGAAAATATTGACTCATCAGTAACAAAGATTTTTAAGAGATAAAAACAGATTTTTGTGAGAAAAGAGAGATGAAAAAAAAAATAGCAACCATATATGTCTACTATATCCAAAATGGAGAGAGTGGCTTTTAATAGCCATGCACGTAAATGAGGAGAGAGAAGCAAATTAGAAAAGTCTCATGGGCCCCACAATTAAAGAAGAAAGAGAAAAATCCATATAAAATAAAACCAAAACAATATTATCTCTACCAGGTTCGAACCCATGCACTTTTACCCAACAACACGCACACAACCACCAAGCCAAATGTTTTCTCATATTACAATACTCACCACTTAATTATATATACATATCCGCAACATTAAATATAATATTAAAATTTAAAATCAATAAAACAATAACTTACATCACTTAAATAATTATTATAAATACAACAATTACTCAAATCACTCAAATAATAATTATTTCATATTTCATAATTTAATAACCTAATTAAATTAAAGAAATCAACAATCTTAATCAAGTCATTAATTTTTCCCATGTGTTTTTCTTTAGTCTAATTTTTCTTGGGTCTTACATCCATTGTGGATTTTACATTTTCTGTACGTTTGGAAGTCTAGGCAATTTCATTTTAACATTAGGACCTTGTTGAATCCATGTTTCATCTTCTATTCACGATTTGACAACTCACTTTGTTATTTTTCTTGTGCTTAATGGATGAAACATTATGTTTAAGCTTATTTTACAGAATGGGTCATTTGGTTTTGGGGCTGTTATCATGCTTAATGATGCCATTACAGACGAATGAATGTGTGCTTTGCTTAATTGCATGTTGAATTTCGGTTCTAATCTTCGCGTAGTTGATTATTTCAAGAGTTCAATAGAGTAATGATAGCTAATTAATTTTATGACCTGTGATTGGAAGGTTTTCATTCGAATCAAGGAATCAACACTGTTTACATTACTGTTTTATCAAATTTTCAATTACGATTTATTCTTGTGTTGAATTTCTAGAATTTGCCAAACGATTCCCCTTTTGTGTTGAACTGCAATTTGGAACCTTTGAGTGAAAACAATGGTCATTGGGAGACGAACTTGGATTAATTCCTGAGTACTGCATTTACAATGTTTTATTTGGTCGGGTACGACCAAGATCAATGAGTGAATGCAAGTAGAAAAAGTGAACGACTTGGATGTCACCTTCTATCAGTTATCTAAAGAGTGGAAATTTGTGATAAGGGAGAAGACAAAGGATGGGTGAGAAAATTTGTCTACTACACACGAATTGGCGATGAGTTGTTTGGAAGATGTTGTAGTCGGCCCCTTCTTAAATGTGTTACATTAGAACATGTCGAATACATAATATTGGAATTACATCAAGGGTTTTTACGGAAGCAATTTAGGATTAAGAATTATGGCAGAACGAGTACTGAAGGTCAAATACTTTTAGTCGAATATGGATAATGCCCATTGGTAATTATCGATATGCATTATCTGTCATTAATTCACAACTAACGACAGACACTATCCGTTGGTAATTACCGAAGGATATAATCCATCGGTAATTTCATGCATCAACCATTGCATTTTTTGACGGATGTGGAGACTGATATATCTATCGGTATTGCCAGTCCCATTTTCTAGTGCATTCTACAGTTCAACCTTCCAAAACTCCAATAATTTATCAAACCTACCAATCTCATAATTAATCATAGCCATCCAAACATGTATCTTATAATATATGTCTGCATACACCATACACACATGAATATTCTAAATGTCTGCATATAAAAGTGAATATTCCAAATGTAAACATCCATCAATCACAGTGTCATAGTTTGTTTATCAATAGAGAAAGAAGTCCTAATAATCTACATAACCGTTTTAATGATTTTCTTCTTCTTCAGGGTCTCTTTACTATTGAGTTTGTGGCTGGACTACGGTGTACTAGACTGGAATGGGCTAGACTAGAATAGGCCAGACTGGAGTGGGTTGGACTAGAGTGGGCTAGATTGGTGTGGGTTGTTGTTGAAGACAGGTGTGGGCATCAGGACACAAAAAGGTCATGACTAGATTTTGGAGGCATTGAAACTCCTTGCTCAAACTTTCATAAGGCTGATCACGTTCTTCTAATCATTGTGTGAGTCCGTTTACAGTCACCTCAACACTACTAGAAGAAGATGGTTGTTGTTGTCGATACCTCTTCTATCCAATCCCATAAAGTGTTCCTTTATTTTTTCTGCTGACAACGTCAACCCAACATTGTGTCCTACTGACATCTTCCTGATCAACATCATCATTATTATGCTTTGACACAGGAACATATGACACTTACTCAGATCTAACCTGTGAGAGTCTAGTTGAAAATTCTTCTTGCTAAAGAAAAGAATGAGAAATTAATTAAATAAGGTACAACATTTAAGTTTAAAGGAAATAATAGTAAAAGAAATTGCTCACATGTGTTCTCAGAGACCTTTCATCAATAAACTGGCCAGATCCTTTGCAAAGATGAGTTTTGTAAAATATCTCATTAGTATATGACTCCCGCCCCAGCTCTTTTGCCTTAAAATAAAGGTTTATATATATACATCGGTTTTAAAAGACGTAAATTATATCGTAATATGAAAATAAAAGGAATTATGGTTTATATGATACGAAGGGCATGATCATGAGTGGTATTGGAACCACTTGTGTGTGAGGTCCCACCATTTTCTGAAGCTCTATCCCTTTAGGTTGTACCACATTTATTGCGATAATAAGGAGAATTCCAATGTTCTAGCAATCGATTCCATATGTGGTCCCCAATCGAATAAAGGCGCTCTCCTACAATCCTCTCATCTCCAAACGTCTTCGATAGCCTATGAGATGCTCTACTATGGATTTTTCTTTTAAACCTTCATGCTCAAGTCTCTACTAAACTTTCATTTGTAAAAATAAATCAAGTAAAAATCATCTTGACAACATAATATGCATGGTATTTAAAGTCTAATAGAAGTGAACATCTATTTTTCATTTGAAATAAATACATAAATAGGGAATGAAAATAAGTTTCATGACGTTTTACCTTGAATCGTTGCTAGAAAGGTTCTTTCTCTTCTAGAGGTATTGTTCCCCAAATAACAAAGGTGAAAGGAATTGTTGCTTAATACATCTTGTAATGGCCTGAGAAGCAACTTTAAAAGGAAAAAACCTAAATATAAATGCATAAAAGTCATCAAAAGAAGCCAAGGGAAATAACTAGTCATCTAATACATATAGTATTTAAGATAATCGCCTATTACCCTCGATTAAAAGGCTTAATCATCAGTCGCTCATGGAGAGGATGGTCAAGATCATCAACAATTGAATCAAAAACATCTAGTGTAGGAGCAAGATCAAGAGAGGGATTAGAGGATAAGGAAGGTCTATAAGTAGTGTTAACCACGAAAGGGGATGGTCCTAGATGGGAAGATTATGGTGTAGATGTAGATGGTGTAGGAAACACAATAGTGTGTGGTATGGGCACCACAATAGTGTGTGGTGTGGGTACCACAGTAGGGTGTGGTATGGGTATCATAGGAGAGTGTGGTGTAGGAACCACAAAAGGGGATGGTGACCAAATGGATGTAGATGTTGTGGTAGCCACAATAGTGTGTGGTGTGGGTACCCTAGCAGGTGATGGTGCCTTAATGGGTGCACTCCGTGTAATTTGTCAAGGTACCTTATGATATACCATGTGATCGACATCGTACCTAACCAAACAAAACATATAAACATAGTACTCTAGAGTTAACCCAAGATCATCTCCCAATGAACAAACCTTTCATTCAAAGATTTGCAAATGCAATTCAACAAAAAAAATGGGGAGGGGGAGGGGTTGGTAGATTGAAATGCTAACAACAAATTCAATGAAATGCAATAGTGATTAAAATGTACCGATTTCCTTAATTCAAACATAATTCCACTTATCATAGGCCACCATATTAACACCCTTGCCTACTCTCAATCCACTAGACAATAACCCATTAAGCAAAAGTTACAATCCAATTTCATTACGCACTTAAGCAACACACATCCATGAATTTGTGACAAAAAAAACAAAAACCCCATACATGGGTGTTGTTCCAAGTCACTACAATCCAGAAAACGAAATGCCCAAGCTAGCAAATGAGCTGAAAATGTAAAACCCGCATTGGGTGTTGTCAATAATGCATAAAAACATTAATAATGAGTGCTAAAACGTGAAGAATGAAGAAAACACCTCTATGGGTCACCAACAAAAGCTAAAAGATGTGAAAAATGGAGAATGAGGAAGATGATAGTGGCTGTTCATGGAAAATCAGACCTAATTTTGTGCTCCTACCACCACAGATTCACATATTTACAAAATTGTAATTCTAGTCAGCAGAATTACAGAAATGCCATTATGGGCACAAAATGCTGGTCCAAATAGTAAAGTGACATGGACAAATGTAGCAATCATGTGGTGACTCTCTCTTTATATTAAGATTAGTGTCCAAATTGTAAAATTTCTCTACAAGATACCTAAAAAGAATTAGAAACAAAAATAAGACCAATTAATGCAAAATTACTCAAAATTCGAAATAGTGGCCCAATGAAGCCTAATTGAGGAAAATGCACTAAACAACCATTAAGATGGGCACACAAAGGCAATGGAAT
>Ga0214543_1013681_pt1 | contig 10025 bp, 7 predicted proteins | sample CNSS2metaG_FD_160094 | JGI IMG/M metagenome (GOLD analysis project Ga0214543, IMG submission 160094) | Root nodule microbial communities from cowpea collected in UCLA plant growth center, Los Angeles, California, USA - CNSS2 | ecosystem: Host-associated > Plants > Roots > Nodule | place: USA...
ATCAAAAAGAGTATGTTATTTTAATATTGAATATTTTGATAGTATCATGATTCCGTTGGTGTGATTTTTAAATTTTTTTTATAAAAAATATTTAATTGATATATGGAACAATAAAAAAATGGGTATGAGTATGGGTATAAGAAAATACCCGTTACCCGGTGGGGATGGGGATGGGTCAAAAGTTGTATACCCGTTGAGTTTGGGGATGGGGATGGGGATAAATTTTTATTATGGGAATGAGGATGGGATCATGATACCCGTACCCACCCCGCCCCGTTGCCATCCCTATATACGAATTATCAATTGTTCTCTCTCCATGAATGTTTCAGACACTATATGATTAAACCCGGTTAATGCACCAACAGATGAAAGAGGTAGTTGAAAATCTCATCATTTTCAGCTTTCCAAATAAACTTGCATGTGATCACAGCAAAAATATCACACTTTTCATTAACACACCGGCCTGAACCAAGGTGTGAGAGATAAAACAAGTATTCATGATTTTCAAATAAAATTATATCAGACATCTTTATAAATTTCAATATTTTTATAAATTTTTACAGTTTAGCTATACCATGTAGGGAATACTCAAAATTTATCAATAATTTATTATTACAATTAAAATTTATTAAAAAATAAAATAAAACTATAACCACACTAAAATTCAAATACTCCAAATTCGAGATTTGACATTTTAAATATTTTATTTAATAAAACAGTTTAAATTTATTAAATTTTAATTATCTTATTTGTATAAAATAATTCAATTGTTACAAAATACGAAAAATTGTTTTAATACTAAATAACATTTAAATTTCAAAATCATTAACTACTCAATAATGCCTTTGAGTTGAGGTCCATGAAAATTATTTATTCAACCCGAATGCTTAACGTTGATAACAAAATTTAATTAATTTCAACTGATATTATTATTTAGTATTATTTGTAATAATTTCGGATTATATGCCATAATTACTTATTCAATATCGTCTGTTATAAATATTTTTCTTTGACTTTTCTACTCAGTTGAAAAGTTCTCTACATTGGTCAAAAATACTTTTCTTTATTAATAATTAATATTTATTAATATGTTATTTTTCTTGAAAAGTTCAAATATTTTACTATTAAATTAATCTTGTATATCCATACATAGTTTAGAATAATTCTAGTTTGGCAGAAAACTTCTCATCAACAGTAAAAGCTAATCTTGAATAAATTTGAACAAAAATGAACATCACTAATTATAAACACCAATAAAAAAACTCCTAAAAATACGGATAAAAAATCTAATTGATATGGAACAAATAAATCTTGTGATTAAAATGTGTAAGAGAATATATATATATGACTGCAATTTCAAATTAATATTTTTTAAGTGAAATTTGAGGTTTACCATTTCTTAAAAAGCTTGCTTAAATTTGATATTTCCCATTTTTTTATCTAATAGAAGGAATATTTATTTCACTTTTATTGAATCATTTATAGATTAATTGTTTAGTGAATCAATCAATCATGACATATTTTAAAATAAGTTAAAATTTTTTTTTGTATTTTTTCATCAAAACTGAAAAATGTAACGCATTCATTATTTAATAGACGTTTCAAAGAGCATTCACTCTATTTTCCAACTGATAAATGGACAAATTATTGGGTCCATTACATTATCCCAAAATTTCGGGTGCAAGAAAACAAAGAAGAAGTTGTTTTTCAACATGAGAATAATAGTAATAATAATAATATAAATATGCTGTATAATGGTTGTGTGAAAAAAAAAAATGTAAAGAAAAGTTTAGGCGCAGCCTCCCTGAACACTTCCCGCTTCTCCCTCTGTCAATTGCGGTTTCATTTGATGGTTTCAAACCCCCAAAAGTTACACACACACAGAGACTAACATTTATTCAACACAACCACCACTATAGTCAACCAAACGCATCCTCTCTGCTTCTCTGTTCAACTTTGGATCCGTAAGTTATCTTTTTTCGTCTTCACTGGCTGCTATCTGCGATTCTTTCATTTACCTACTTCTTCTGTCATACCGTTTTTCTATCATTAATCAGTTACTTTTCAATTGGATAGGATATGGATATGAATTGTTAGGGAAGGATTTTTCCTTCTGATTTCCTCATTTTTTTTGTCTATACATCACACATAAGTAAATCGTGTTTTGCTGCTGTGTGATCTCATGATGTATGGAATCTTTGCAATTCTTTTAATCTCTATCTCTGCTCTGGTCTAAAACTACAAAATACCGATTTGTATGATTTGTATAGCATTATTGTATTGGTGCTATTGCTATTTTTATTTCTTGATAGAATTTTTGGGGGTTTTGTTATTCGTACATTTGTTTGCTGCTGGTCAATAGATTGCGCGCTACCGTAGTTAGTTTATATATGTGCTTTATAACTTCTTGTAGGGCTATTGGTTGGAGTGTGGCATATTGTATGAACTGTAGCTTGCTTTCATCATGGAAAATATACAGTTAGAGGAGACGACTGGAGTGAATTCTCAAGCTGTTGATAACTTGCGGGTGGGTGATTCGGTAACTGATCAGAAGAACCAATCAAAGGAGACTGATTTGGTAACTGATCAGAAGAAACAGTCAAAGGAGGCGGAGGGTCAAATTATTGGTCATGATGGTCCCGAATTTGATGATATACCAGATGCGGAAGATGTAAGGTCCAAGAGGAACGATAGGGATTTACAATCTCGAACTCAACTGGAAAACTTGGAAACCAAATCTGAAACTGAAATTATTACTGATAGGCAAGAGGAGTCTGGTGATAAGACGAGTGCTGTTGGAGATTTGGAGTTCAGAAACCAAGAAACAAATCTAGATGGTGATTCTGGACGGAGTGGCTTGACTAAAGAAGTGGATGATAGGGAATCCATGCAGATGTTTGATAAGTCAGATGAAATTCCAAGCGAGGACCCCAATTTGGAACCTGTTTTTGATGGAACAGAGGTTCCAGGGATGGAAGCTAACCGCAGTATGTCTGGTCGTAGGTTGGATGCAGATCAGGACTCCCCAGGTGTGGTTGAGAAGGCTGTGGCTCTTAAGAATTTTGTTAAGGAGAAGAGTGCAGTGGCAGTCTCCACCATGATGCGTCGTCTCTCTGGAAAAAGAGATGAAGTTACTGTGGATAATGTTGATGATGAAGGTAAGGAAGTATCAGATATTGGAAAAGTTGGTGAAAACAAGATGGTGTCTGAGAAATTTGACTGGAATCCCTTAAACTACATCAAGAAGTCATCCGATGCTGGTGCCGAAAACAAAACTGAGCAGATAGACTCAATAGTCATGAAAGGAAGGATTATACTGTACACGAAACTAGGGTGCCAAGAATCTAACGAGATTAGGCTTTTTTTGCGTTTGAAAAGGCTTAGATATGTAGAAATCAACATAGATGTGTTCCCTAGTAGAAAGAAGGAGCTGGAAAGGATTTCTGGATCTACTTCTGTACCAAAGGTTTTTTTCAATGAAATACTTATTGGAGGCTCGAGTGAGTTGAAGACTCTAGATGAGTCTGGCAAGCTTGATGAGAAGGTTGACTTTCTTATTACTGAAGCACCACTATTTGAGGCCCCATCGCCACCTCTCTCTGGCGAGGATGATGTACCCAGTAGTGGACTACCTGATGAAATGGCAATTATTGTCCGCAAAATGAAAGAATCCATAGCTGTGAAGGACCGCTTGCATAAAGTGCGGAGGTTCTCGAACTGTTTTCTAGGCTCAGAAGCTATCGACTTCTTATCAGAAGATCAATATTTGGAAAGGCCTGAGGTAAGCTTGGTCTTAAGTCTGAAGCGTGGATCTATGACATATTGTATGCAGTTATATATTGCATAGTATTTAGTCTTGCTATATTTTCAATCACACACTCAAACAAATCACCGAATTGCTAGTTTCATATGTCATTGCTATCTTCTAATTCTAGTCCGGTGGTATTAGGCTGTTGAGTTTGCACGAAAGCTTGCCGAGAAACACTTCTTTCGACATGTTACTGAGTGAGTCCACGTACTCTATTTGGTGTTTCCACTTTCCAATGTTTTTAAGTATGTTTTGTCAGTCGTTAACAACTTCGATAATCCTTCCTGGTTTTCAATGGTTTTTGTTTTGCTTTAGTGAAAATCTATTTGAGGATGGAAACCACCTGTATCGGTTTTTGGATGATGACCCCATTGTGGTGTCACAATGTCACAACATTTCTAGAGGCATAAGCACCTTGAAGCCCAAGCCTTTAGCGGAAATTGCGTCAAGACTAAGGTTTCTGTCCCGTGCAATATTTGAAGCCTATGCTTATGAAGATGGACGGCGTGTTGATTATACAAGTATACATGGAAGTGAGGAGTTCGCAAGGTTTATTTAATGTTTTCTGTCTTCTGTCTTGCGTCGAACTGACATGTGTCCTGCAATGTTGATAATGCATTCATTGATTTCTTGAATTTCCGCTTATCATTTTAGGTATCTGAGAATTGTGGAAGAGCTCCAGAGAGTGGAAATATCGGATTCGTCCAGAGAAGAGAAGCTTGCGTTCTTTATTAATCTTTATAATATGATGGCCATCCATGCAATCTTAGTGTTGGGCCATCCAGATGGAGCAATGGAAAGGAGGAAATTATTTGGAGAGTTCAAATATGTTATTGGTGGGTCCACCTACTCACTATCAGCTATTCAAAATGGCATATTGCGGGGAAACCAGCGACCACCATATAACCTTAAGAAGCCATTTGGGGCAAAAGATAAACGCTCGACAGTAAGCTTTAATACCTGTATTAGTAAATTACTAATAGCTACTTAAATATTTAATTTTCTATTATAAATCATTTTTTAGTTATATTATCAGACTATTCTGCTGTTTGTTACATATGCTTTCACCGTGAAATTACTAGAATAACATGCTTACTTTGGTGGTCATATTTGTCAGGTGGCACTTCCTTACCCTGAGCCTCTAATTCATTTTGCTTTGGTATATGGTACCCGATCTGGGCCTGCACTTCGGTGCTACACTCCTGGAAAGATTGATGAAGAGTTATTGGATGCAGCCCGTAATTTTTTGAGAAATGGAGGCATTGTAATTGATTCGAGTGCAAAGGCTGTAAATGCTAGTAAGATCCTTAAATGGTATGTTCTTTCAAACGAGGCTTTTGAATATGATTGATGGGATTTTTGGTAAATTTAAGCAAAGACTGCTCATCGAATATTTTTTTTGTACACTACACATCTTCTCTTTGCTAAAAAGCAAAATTTTCAAATCTTTTAAGCTTTTACTTTTGTAAGTTTGGCTAGTGGCTATCTCACTTGTACTCACAAAATGCATGAAGGATCGGGAAGAAATGCAAACAAACTACTATATAATTGTGAAAATCCATTCTGATGTTTAATATTACTTTGTAAGTAGAAGTTAAGTATGTACACGCGTTTACTATCATCAATGAAAAAAAAAATGATGGTGAACAGTGCTAAAATTAGGTGTTTATTTTGGAGATATTCAAATCTGAAAGTAGTTGTTTGTCCTTGTTCGTTCTCAGGTACAGTATAGATTTTGGCAAGAACGAGGTAGAGGTGATAAAGCATGTTTCAAACTACTTAGATCCAGCTGACTCTGAAGTATTGTTGGACCTACTTGCTGCTTCCGAGTTGAAGGTGACATATCAGCCTTATGACTGGGGTTTGAACTGCTAGCATACGCTACCAAAGTTCTGTAAATATGCCTCATAGATTTATACTGATTTTCTATCGTACAAATTACCACCAAAGTATTCAATGTTGCCTGTTTAACTTTTTTCTGCCCATTTCACTCGTCTGTGTGCACGAGGAAGACGAAAATGTTTACCTCCTAAATTCCTGTTCTATATGTACTTTCTTTCTAAAATTACCTGTGCTCTTTAATGTTTGATGCATGCAATTTATGATGGTTCATCACATATAACGTAATCTGCTTCAACTGAAGAGCTCGAATTCGTAATGCCTCAGGTGGACATTTCTTTAGCGGCTGAAAATTAATGAAATGAAGCTGATGGTTACAAAGCAGTCCCCAAATATAAGCACAGGTCCTTAGAAATTGAATCTCGTGTGCTCTTAGTTAATTAAATAGTGATAAAAATTAACGAGATGAAATTATTTGGAGATTAGATTAGAGAAATATGTAGATTCATTTGAGAACTCCAAAAAATGGAAAATTTGAATTTGGGATGGATATGTCCTTAATTCATGTAATTTTATCATTCTTTACAAACCTCTTTATATTCAAGGGTTTGAAAACAGGAAATAACTAAACAGGCTCAACTAGTAACAGTTGTTTCCCCTTTCCTTACAACAAATGCAGAAAGGCAGGGTTAGCCAATTTCCAAAATGGTGCGAGCGTTTACGATAATCAAATTTTGCTTATTTGATATTTGGCAAGAAGTAAAAACGGTATTACAAAATCACAAATTCACGTGTTCGTGTTTTAAATTGCTGACACATTGTTGTTAGAGGTAAGGATCCAACAATAGTTTGTACTGTCCTACTTGGGAACCAAAGATCCTTCTCAACTGTCTGCTCATCCCATACTCAAAAGGAATATTTAAAAGGAGCTAGATTTTAGCCCTGTGATGTGGGTGTTTTAATTCTTTCAAAACTGGTACAGAAAGCACAGATCATGACAAAATACTGAAATCCAACTGTGAAATAAACTTCCAATAAACGACGTTGTAGAAATGCTCCTGTATAAAAGATATTCAGCAATGTTTGGGCTGACAAAGTGGCCAGATATAACACCAACACATGCCTACTTCATGCCCTATTGTTACAATCAAAACTGGGCTTTGCAAATAAAAAGAAAGAAAAATAAAAATTGCGACTCAGGTTTTCTTGAAGAATGCAGCCTGATCTGGATCGTAATGGCCAGAGAATAATGCTTTCAAAGTTTTGCAGCTGTCCATTTTTTTTATTTATATTAAGTTGAATACCAGACAAAGTTAACCTGCAAGATAAATTTTGTAAAAGTTGTCATACAACACTCTGGCCTTCTATACTCACTCAAGGATCCTTGATGTATCAAACAGGTTTCTTTCTAGGTTATGCTGTTTTCTCCAGAATAATACACCAGTTGGATTTATCAAAGAACTGATCAACGATTCTAGCATTGTTTATTCCAGTTGTCAAACTGCAAAAGGATGTGAAAACAAGTTAGAAATGGGAACTCAAGCATCCTGCATAAGCATGTCAAACATCTGAAACATAGTTCTGCATTATACTCTTTCAATTCTGAAACATGAGTAGCAAGAGAATAAAGCACAAAGGCCACCGTGAATTTGTCATACACCTAAAGTTCCAGTTGATTGATTAAAGCAGCAGAAAAGATACATGATGGCATGACACTACTCACTTCAATCCCATCTTTTTTACTCTCAAACATCATCTGCTGCATTTTTTTTTAAATATTCTTTTATCTTTACCTAACCTTTTTCAAGGACAAATAGCACCTCAATTTTTATGATAGAGGGAAAGGAAAATTACGATTGGACAACAAGCTGACGCTCAAGCAGCAAATTTAAGTTTAAAATTGAACCTTAAACAGGTTTTGCCGAATGTAATGTCTCCATCTCATCCTACTTTACTTACATAATCCATATTTCTAGATTCAGATGTAAAGTATGCTGATAATAGCACAACTGACATCCAAGATCACGTTTACCAAACATTGAGTAACTTCAGTGAAAAATACAAGAAAAAAGAAATTTAACCATGAGAATTTGTTACCTTTCAAGTTCTCCTTCACTAAAAACATGATAATATCGATTATACACCACAGCACCTTTTTTGTCATCTTTAGTTGCCAGACCAGCAGCAAGAGCATGAGAAGAAGCACCACTGATTTCAGCACGATGATAAGGTAAATGCCACGGAACAAAGTATTCCTGTTGGTTCTTCATATGTTTTTCTGCCTCCAAATCTTCACATACATTTGACTCACTGCAAACTTTTATGTTCTCACCGGTGCTACTCTCCTCACTCTCAGGAATACTTTCTAATGGCAAGGGTGAGGGTGTCCGAGCTCGAGGACTTCCTGGTCCTACCCACTCTTCAACATACTTCTCAGTCAGTGGAGTCCATTTGGTAATTAGAGTTGTATCCTCTTGTTCCACAGCCCAAACTGTAATCAGAACATGGCCACCCTTTTTAACAACTCTGACCAATTCTTCTATTGCTTTTCTCCTTCTATTTTCAGTGCTTAAGTGATGTAACACTGCTATTGATATAGCCGCATCACCAAAACCAGTTCTGTAAGGAAGATTCACAGCATCTGCCACCAAAACTTCATGCCCTCTATCAGAGCAGATTTTAATCAAGGAAGGACTTATATCACATCCTATGAAAAAACAATCCTGATTCAAACCTAGGTATTTCCCATTCCCACATCCTGCATCAAGGACAAGAGACCCCAAGGGCAAAGATGATAAAAATGATGCAACCTTCGGCCATTTGGCAAATCGAGTGGCACTGAAATGTGGAGCAATAGCATCATATACATGATGAACGAACTTCTTTTCTATTTCAGGGGTGGATTTTACACTCATAGATTCCTTACTGGGGGCAAGTGTACACAAACTAGAATCCCCTATAGAATTGATTTGTTTCATTGAACTAAATGCTAAATGACAAACAGAATCAACAATTACACTGGTCAAACCAAGGGCTTCTCTATGTGGATTGAGGAATCTACTTGTTTTTAGAACACTGTGATGATGAATCATTAACCAGTCAGTGTGGCAGAGAGCACCTGCAGAAAAAGCAATTTTTTGCAAATGATATATCTTTCATTTATTCTATAAAATCTATAAATAACCCAATAGTGATTCATTCATATTCATATACAAAAAAGAAAACCCAAAACCAAAATATGCAAACTTGTAATAATATAACCAAATGAGATGTGAGAAAAGTTAGGTCAGAATCATCAAAACTAGAAAGAAACCGGGGCTTAAAACTCCAAACTTGGAGGCAAAAAATTGCTTACCAGTCAACAGAAGGGCTTCTGAATAGAGAAGAAAAGTTATTAAAGTTTTTCATGAAAAATGAGAAATGAAGAGAATCCTGAAGTGACGAACATCGTCGGTGGTTGATGCTTGTTTTGAGTGAATGGTGGCTGAGACCCGACAACAAACTCCAAAACCCGGTTTGTCAAATTTGGTCGGGTCAAAGGAATATAAACCCATAGTTCTTTGCTTAAATTATAAGAAAAAAAAAACTTTTATTTAATAATTATTTTGAAAGTTTACAAAAGATTTTTTTAATTTAGTTAATTAAAACAAATATGCTTTAGATGGGATAACTTTTTAAGGTTAAGTTGTTTACTCAAAACTGGTTATTGAACCTTGTTTTAATCAATGGAGGCATTAAAAAATATGTTTTTTGACTGTTATTTATTGGAATTTATACAATTTTTCAAATGTTATCACCATTTTGATGCATTTGACGGGTATTATTCTGAATTTTGTTTATTTTAACAATTAGCATAGGCTAGATGCAAAGTCTTGGAGAAAGAGGATAGAGAAGTCTTTAACAAAATTTTGAATATTTAGCCTCCTTCCTTTGTTTGGTGTTGAAAAATCAATTTTTCATACATACTTTGAATAAAATACACATTATAAAATAAATGTATGATTCGTTTAGAACAAGTCTAGATTATGTCAACACTTCCAAATTAATTTGATTAAAAGTCAATTTTATTTAACTTTAAAACAAGTGAACCCTCATTCATAACTACTAACTTTTAAACCAACTCACACTAACATGTTGCAATTCAATTTAAATTAGTATTTTCATTTTTATAATAAAATTATTAAATATTTTCATAAAAAACAATTAAATATTTTATAAAAAAAGTTATCAAATAAAAAACACGAATAACTTTTTATGATTATTGTCATATTTATAATTTTAACTTTCTATTATATTCATAAATAAGTTATATAATATTGTATATTTATAAATAAATTATACGTTAAAATTAAAATTCAGATTTACTATTATATTTTTT
>Ga0214543_1013682_pt1 | contig 10023 bp, 4 predicted proteins | sample CNSS2metaG_FD_160094 | JGI IMG/M metagenome (GOLD analysis project Ga0214543, IMG submission 160094) | Root nodule microbial communities from cowpea collected in UCLA plant growth center, Los Angeles, California, USA - CNSS2 | ecosystem: Host-associated > Plants > Roots > Nodule | place: USA...
GGCTGCAGCATCAGGGTAACACCCATACTCCTTCATCTCCTTCAAAACATCCCTGGCTTTATCAGGCTGCCCAATCAACCCCAACCCACCAATGATACATGTATACGTGATCACATCCGGCGACAAACCCTGGTCACGCATTTCATCAAGCACCTTATAAGCCTTCTCAATTTCCCTCCCCTTGCAGTAAACATCCACCAAACTATTGTATGTAACAACATCAGGTGTCACTCCCATTTCCTTCATTTCCTTGAAGAACCCTTCAGCATCCTCAGGGGTCTTCCACCCCGAAAGAAGAATGTTAAAAGTCTGTAAATTAGGACGAAATCGATGCTTCAAACTATGGTAAACGTTTCTAGCATCCGTCATGCTCTTCTCCTGACACAGCGTTCTCAACAGAGCATTGAAACAATTAGTATCAAATTCAGCTACCAGCTTCTTGAACTTTCTAAACGAGTCCACCGTTTGTCGAACGGAACACACTTTTGCAACTCTTCCCAACACGACCATAACGGTGCGAGCCGTTATGGCTGTTTGGTCTTTACGATGGCATTCAATTAAGACGTCCCAAACGTGACCAAACATGCGGCTTCTACCGAGAATGTAGAGCATGGTATCGAGGGAAAACGCAGTGTGGTAAAACCCTTTCCTTCTTCCGGTGTAACGGAAAAACTCTAGGGTTTGGGAGGGGTTCCCATGGCTGAAGCGAACCCTCTTGAGAACTTGATCGATCAATTCATTGGAGAGGAAAACACCGCTTGATTTCAGGGATTGTTTCAGCTGTTCCGGTGTGGAGGTGCTGCTGAGTATGCCGAACACTTTCTGTACGTCGTCGTTTTCATTGGAGCTTGAGAAGCAGTGCGGGATTACGGTTGAGGGAAGAGCGCAATTCAACGGCGATTTCACTGAGAAACGCCTCACCAACATTTTTTAAATTTGTGAAGTGAAATGGTCGTTCAGGAAAACAATAACTTAAAGAAAGGTTCGGCCCTCATTATACTATAATAATAAAATCACTCTTTAAATAGTTTATCAAAATAAATAAAAAATGGCATTCGTATATTTTTACTTTTCCTCTGACATTTGATTTTTAACTCTCTTTTTGTAAATTGTTGAGAGGCGAAATGCAGAAAGTTTTACTTGTTCATACCAGATACTATTCTACGAAGCTTGAAAAAAAAGAGACAACCTCACGATAAGAAAGAAAAATGTGAAAAAAAACCTTATTTGGTATATAATTTTCAGTGCAATATATTTTTTCAAAGTACTTTTTTAAAATAAATAAAATTCAAATTTAAAAATTTACTTGACACATTATCACTAGTGATGTACTTGATTAAAGCTATAAACTCTTCTTTTTTCTTATCTAGGGTTGATGGATTTGATTCGGGATGTGTTTATTTTTCCGTTTTGAAGCCCAAACCCACTTTTATTTTGCATTAAAAGTGATGCCAAATGTGTGACAATTTTGTTTTGAGATTTAGTTGGTTCAAAAATTGGTTAGTTTCAAAGCAATTTAAAGATGTTTTTCTCAGATTATTTTCATTTCATCCAAAGAAACTTACTTTCCTTAACTGTAACCCAAACACACTATCAGTCGTAAATTTGAAAGTAATCACGAATTTTAAACGCATTCGGCATTAGCTTGTAAGTTAGCTGAAAATCGAAATTTTATTCGTTCACGAAATAGCACCAAAACGACTTAAAAACGACTTAGAACGTGCGAGTCACATTGCAAAACTTGGCTACTAGTTATTCTATTCCGTTTCATAAAAAAAAAAATAAAAAATTGGGCTACTAGGGAGTAGTAGCTAGGTAGATTTGTTGGAGATGAAAAGATTTTCACGTGCAAGGTATTAATGGGAAACGAAATATCATGAAACAGGAGCATTAAGAATCATTAGTCACACTCACAATGACACTGAAGCTTGTCTCCTTTCCTAACCCTGCTTTCATTTGACTAGGGAATAGCCATTACCATCATTTGGCACAGACTGATTCACATTAAATAGGAAATTCCGTGCTTTCGTCCTCTGATTCAATGGGCTCAAGGTTTCCAATAAACTTTTGGCCCATTCCACGTGAAGTGGGCCAAACAAACTTTAAGGCCAGATATGATTCGGCCTGACGCCACATCTATAATCAGTCTCCAAGTAATTTAGGAATAGGCATAAGGACATTTGATATATTAAAGCATAAATCAAATATGTGTACTAATAAATAAACAGATGTTCCTATATAAATATAGTAAGTGTATAAGAATTGAAAAACAATGGAAAACATTAAAATTCAATGGAAAGAACTTTGAAATATAGTAATTTTAAAATTTGAATTGAAAAACAATAGAAAACATTAAAATTCAATGGAAAGCACTTTGAAATTTGTATTAATGGGGCCTTTTTTTCACTTTTCAGGTTAACAGGTAGAAAGACTAAGAAAGACTATCGAGAACTTCACGGTAGAAGTTCCAAAATTCACTTCTTTCATCTATAGCACTTTGACCAAATGGGTGTTGCTCCACATACTTCTGCATATTTTCAGCATCTGCCAATCCGTTCAGATATTCTCTCAGATCACCTCCACGAGCTGTCATAATTCATTCGAGATTAATTACCACTAGAAAATCGTGCTTCAAAGAGAAAATAAATGATCCATTAATGCATTTTTGCGGTTGAAAAGTTATAATGAACCAAAAGTACTTTGTCTATGACAAAACTTGCTTACAGTAACTATAAGCTTAATGTTAAATGAAAGATGAAGAATTAAATATAAAGGTTAAGTTCAAAGAAAAACAGAGAAGCGCTACAGAACAAACAAAATCACTCAAATCCACTTAGTCCATTAGCAAAATCTAACCAAGCCACAAGCAAATATAAATTAGAAGGTCATTTTGTAGTTTGGACCATACCTAGTGAATTGTCGCTCTGATTCTGAAAGTCGAATGATTGCGGAAACACGGAATTGCATGGCTAAAACAAATTATTTCACCATTCAAGAGTAAGTTAGTAAAATAATAGAAAAATATACGGGTGGTTTCGATTTTCTTGAATGAAAATTGAAAAAAAAAAAGAAAGAAAAAGGGAACTGGTTGTTTACAGGATTAAGTAATGCCTTGTATGGAGAATCATCCAACAGCAAAGTATTTGATTCATTGTAGTATCCCTTCTCCCATGGAAGTTTGGAATCGTACTTCTCCCAAATTTTCCTCAAATCTTTAAAAACCAATGGCTTGTACTTGTTTTCGAGAGTTTTGAAACGTGTTTTAGTACAATAAGAAAGATCCTACAAAAGTCAATAACATTTAATATGAGATGCAGAGAGTAGGCCATTATCTGATATAGATGTTTAAATTTTAAAGAGTTTCAAGATATTACCTCCTTGCCCAAATTGAAATACATATGAATATATTAACAAGTAAGAAGGAAAAAAATGGATCAATGTTAGCTTTTACTCACATGGTCGGTACAAATCCACAATCCCAAACATATAATTTATACCAAATTTACAAAAAGAGGGTCTCCACAGGACAAATTATTTGAAAATCAAGAACAGTAGCCAAATGAATTCACAGATGACGGATAAAATACTTACCCAACAAAAAAGAAACCTTTTTCTCATTTTTCTTCCCATCAAATGATCAAGGACACGATTGATATTTTTCCTACAAAATAGTAATATGAAAAATTAATACGCCACAGATAAAACATCACTGAAAGAACATTGGGGTGGCTACTGAAAAGATGATGCAGACAAAGTGAACACCAAAGTTTTTAACTGACATTTTAGAAAAAGATGGTTGAGGAATATATACCTGGTTCTTGAAGACCATATGGCTACTTCAAACTTCTCAAAGCAGAAGTTCAGAAAGTCGAGATAAAAGGGCCTCTTGAATACTGAAATGAAGCATAACTCGATTGGTAAAGAATGCATAAGGCACACCATCTTAGTATAGAAAAAGTATAATAACAGAGTTGTTTCTCACATGCTTTCTTTCCTACGGTTGCATCTGCTTTACGATGCTTTGGAGGAGGAGAAACAATGTCCACAAGAAGCCCATTTACATCAAGAACAATAAGCTTTTTCTTCAAATATACAGTTGACGGTCCAACTAAAGAAATTCGCCTAGTTTTTGGCCTGTCTTTTTCATTTGTGGTAGAAACAGAAACTTTCCTCTTTTTATTTCTGCGAGAAACCCGTCTTCTACGGTTTGCTTTATCTAATACAGGTGACTCTGTATTCGTAGCATTTTTTATACCCTCCTTTGGCATGTCACAAACTACTATTTTGTTTTCCTCTCTAAGGTGTTTCATCCTATATATCTTTAGTTACTTAGGTAAATTAATGATGCAAGTAACACTATAATGGCACTATAGATGACAGCAATCTTAATATACTCTCCTCCCAAGGTTGATTATCTTGTACTGTTCCATTGTCTTTTGTCTAAATGAACTCTGCAAATGTAGACATCAAAGGACTCAAATGATATATAGAATTGTATCTACAGAAAAATGACCCAGTAAAATCAAAAGTAATTTAATAAATAGGTCGAGATTAAAATAAAATACAAAACTGCTAGAAACAAAAACTCTAATTGTTCTGTAGGAAGACCAAATAAAACCTTGTAATCATCCATCACCATAGTATGCGAGGCTTCTGTTCAATTTATTGTTTAGTTTACTAACTAAGAGCACATTCTCAATTTCAGCTGTGCAATCATCCACTGGAATAGAGAAGGCACTAAAAAATGCTAAAGTTCAACAATTTTAACGAGTTCTGATTCTGTCGTTCTTCCAACTCTAGCCGTTGTATTGGTTATTAAACTAAAGGCGTAACTTCGAAAAATGGAGAATAACAGAGACAGAGAGATTCCAAATAATCAAAGCCATGCGTATACAACTTACAATATACAGATGAACAGCTTAAATGGATAAGCTATAACAATTTTGAAAAATAAAACAAATTATACCGTAAAACAGAAGTGCAGAATTTTCATAAAGTATAATTCAGGTTAAGCAAATACCCATTACCAAAGCAAGGTCCCGAGAAGACACTGCAACTTTGGAACATAGAAGGTAGAAGAGTTTGGCTGTTCTTCTTTATCTTGACGTGTTGTCAAAGAAAATTTAACGTAAATAAAGAGAAAAGCAATTACAGTTCAACATCTGGGCTCAAAAGGAATATGAAAAGTTTCCAATATTAACACTCCGTTCACTCACCTGAGGTATTTCCTATTTAGAGGATCAAAGGGACCAGAGAAAGAAATGATTTGAAGGTCATTGAAATGTTTACTTGTAGGGGTTTAAGAGAGGGGAATAGAAACCAATCCAAATCTGAGACAGTTATCCAAAATCAGATCCGCTGAAAGTACTTTGATAAGGTTCTTTCACTTCTGAAAGTAATTTGTATAACAATCCTCACAACAGCAATGTACATGTACACAAAATTAAACTCGTGGAAATTGCAGAAACGATTCAGATATTCGATGCTACCTAATTGAATTCATTGTATTCTTCTACTAACCTGGCAGTTGGAGACAATTGACGGAGCCTGCCGTTTCTGTGTCCTCTGCTGCAGCGCAAGGGTGTGGTTCGCACCACCCTTGTTCCTCCGTTGGTCTTCGTTGTTTTGGTGGCGCTGGAAATGGTGGTGCCGGTGGCTTAGGTTTGTTATGGAGTTGAGATCTATTGAGTATTGAGTATGCCCCTTGGCTTTTAGGACAAAGTGATGTAACCGCAATGCAGATGAAGTGTTCGATAAAAGGGAATAGCAGCAATTCGAGCAAATTGATGTTCACGATTTTAAATAAGGGTATAAATAGATCCAATGGTAAGAGTCAACGTGAATTCCCGAAAAAGTCTTTTAGTGTAGTCACTAAATTGAATTCAATTTTAAAATTTAAATTAAGAATTGTATTTTAAAAACAAAAAAAAAATGAATAACATTAAATTAAATTCTCAATTATAATATTGTTATTAAGAAAAATATTGACATGCTGTCTTTCAAAAATCATACCTAAACATATATATATATATATATATATATATATATATATATATATATATATATATATATATATATATATATATATATATATATCAGAAACTTCTGTTTTTTAATAAATGAAAACATATTTTCATATATGTGTTTTGGTGTATAGCAAGAAAGGGTGTAAGAATAACATGTTGTTGAGTTTCTCTTGTTCACCGGCCCAAGCCCAAACATGAGTGCAACGGTCCGTGCTAAAATGGAAAACACGGGCCATGTTGAGCAAGCCCAAAAGGAAAAATCGCCTTAAATATTTGCATTATGATCATTCTTTTAATGGTATCGATGTCAATTTAACAAAAACAACTACATTAACACGTTTTAAATAAAATGAAAATTGAATTGAAAATAAAATAAAAAATTTAAAAATCATATTAAATAAATGTCACAAATATTTATTAAAAAAAATTATATATTGCAGGACCACTGTTGTAAAACGACATTAATTGTATAATTAAATGCATGGTTGAGTAAATATGTTATGTTTGATTTGGCAATGTGATATTATTGAAGACGTTGAACCTTTAACAACAGTAGCAACTTCTTCATAAAGCCACAATTATTTGGATATTAATGTTTTAATTATTGGCAGTAGCCATCTTCAAGTACTGAGTGAAGCTGGAGGACAGTTAAGAAGAATGAAAGTTAAAAGATGTGCAGTACATGATGAGAAAAATCCTTCCGTGCATTGGTAGGTGCATCCAATATTAAATCAAATAAAGCTAACTTTATTATACTGAACCGAGGAAAAAATATATAGCCACCAATATGGAGATTAATTAATGATAATCGTACTTAATTCGATTGAAGTTATCTATTTTATGCATGTGTATAGAAAATAAATAAGATCCAATTTTTCTAGTTATTAAATCATTAATAATTTCCTATAAAATACTGCTGGTACTTTCCGTATACTATACATATATTATAATGTCAAGAATGTGTATTGTTACGTCTCCGTTATGTACGATTCAAAACCAAGTCTTGTCACAGGTCTGTGAATTTGCCATATCCCTTATTTGTAATGTTAAACAATAGTTATCTGTTACGATCGGTGGTGACTCGCCTTGCGAATTAGACTAAGCCGAAATTTTTGAAAGGAAAGAAGAAACATGATGATGAAGAGATATTTATTTGAATAAGTTTTTTTCTTGATTATGAAATGTTATAAATCGATATCATCCTAACCACGTAAAAATTAACACATGGTCTGATAGTATAATTATATTTAGTTATTGATATTATAATTACAATTGATAACGGTAGTTATAAATAAGTAAATTTAAGGTAGACATTGTTAGGAATCCAAGTGGGAGTCTAAGTCCCATATTGATCAGAAATGAGAAAGTAGAGCATTATATAAGAATCAATACCCATAAACTCATTGCCTTAAGGTTTTTGGTTGAGAATGGTGTCAGTGTCTTATGTGGTTAAGGTCAGATCTCATTGATGTTGTTCTCCCCAGTGAAACCTCCTCTGTAAAACCTGACATATATTAATATCATGCCTTCAAGTTTTTTATAATTTTATGTTTTTTTACTTATTCTTTATCTGTTTATTTGAATTTCAGATTTTAAAAATTTACTTTTTTTTATGTTTGATTTTTTTTCTCTTGTAATTGTTTTTCTTTTCTTCCATGAGACCACGTCTTCGTTAAATTTAACATTCCTTAGTATTTCTTCTTCTATTAACATTATATTCTTTGTCAATTATGAATTTTATGATATACATTAGACCTTTTAATGATGTTAAAATGTAGACCTTTAATTACATTCATTACTCTGATATTAAATTTCTTCGTGAAATATTTATCTTCTTTTAATTTTAATCATTGTTTATATTCTCTTCATTTGCAGTTATTTCCTCCTTCATCAAATCTAAAGTAAACATTTTGCCCTTCATATATAAACTTTAAATACTTCTAAGTTATTAACATCTTTGATAACAAAGTTTATTTTTAAAGGAAACCTTATAATTTTTCTCTAACATTTGAGTAACACTTAAAATTTTGAGTAGTCTCGATAACATATAACACATGTTAAAAATTAATTTTACACCTGAATGAGTTCTAATTATAATTGTTCTTATACTTATCACATAAGTTGTTCCTCATTTCCAATTCTTATGTTGAAAATATCAAATTTGCTGAATTCTTTGAAAAGTTCTCGATCATGAATCCTATGACTTTGTATATCTATTATATATAATCCAACATTTTGTAGATATGTTGGTTGTAACACATGATGATGTACAAAGTAGTTCTTTCCCAATTCATCATATATAATATTTACACCTTTTTAAGGATTTTGGGATTTGCATATCTTTTTCACATATCAATTGATTGCATATGTGGCCTTTTGCATATAGCCACTAACGCTTGTTATGTTGATGATTATTTTTCTTACAATGGAAATAAGATGAAAAAACTTGTGTGTTGTTGTATAATTTCTTTTGTTGTTCGTGACTTCAGGAGTATCTTTACCAATAATGAAGTAAAGTAACTTCATTTGCATGATCTTCTCTCATTGGTCTCCGTTACTCTTGTGCTTGTAAGATGTATATCACTTATGTCAAAGTAATTGTAGACAAATCTTATGTATTTTTCAAGTAATGGATGTTTTGTATTTCTCTAGTATAGTCATCAAAATTTTCTCAACAAGTCTGAAATTTGAAAATTCTTTTCTTAATAAGTTTATCTTGTTAGCAATATCCAACAATTTGTTTGGATAGTTCTTAGTCATAAATTTCTTTGGATGACTTTAGAGTCACAATCTTGATAAGATCATTTGTGAGACACCAAGTATAACTTTGTCTTTGCCTTTTTTTATTTTGTATTTTGATTTGAGTCATAATGAGATTTTCAGGCAAATAACCAATGTCGTATTCTGTCACGACTTCCCACAAATCTAGCTTATCTAGATAAGTTTACATTTTTTTCGTCCATAGATCATAGCTTTTACCGTCAAAGAGTGAAATAACAATTTATGAGAAATTTTCTTCCATCTGTAGGTCTCATAAGAATGATGACTATGATACCACTGTTGAAAGTTTTAGAGTTTTTAAAAATATGAAAGATATTTAGTGTAGAAAAACTTGTTATTTTATTTTATTCATATATTTTATATATAGAATAAAATGTAACATAATATTGAATACTTATAATATCTCAATCTTGATTTTCTAGATATACTAAGTATTTGTATATCTTTTTAAAAAAAATATTTTTAAAACTGAAATTTTTCTCAAAAACTAATTTAAATAAAAAATATTAAATAAATATTCTCACTGCTCTCGTATATGTTGAGATGTACTAGAAAAACTTTATAACACTCAATAAACAAACAGTTAATAAAGAGATGTCTGTCAGGTTTTACAGAGGGGGCTTCACTGGGGAGAACAACACCAATGAGATCTGAGCCTAACCACATAAGACACTGACACCACTCTCAACCCAAAACCTTAAGGCAATGACTCACACTTGGATTCCTAACAATTTCCCCCTTCAAGGGTGAGTCCCTTCAACCACATTGGTACACTCCCCCTCCTTTTCTGCCCTTTTCTGTACCGCCGTTATTCTTAACGGGACACGCTTTACCTGGAACCCTTATCTGGGACTCTTGCCAGGAAGACTTTCAATACTAGGACCATACTGCACTCGTCTGAGCCGGTTTTAACCATCGGCTCTGATACCAATTGTTAGGAACAAGGCAATAAAGGAAAGAATAAAGGAGAGAAAAAATAGACACAAAGAATTTAACGTGGTTCGGCTACAATGTGTATGCCTACGTCCACGACTACACTAGGAAGTATTTGTATTTTTTGGTGTATCTTAAAGTTTTACATAGAGTCTTTTATATAGTAAAATAGAGAACCACATCTCACTATTCTAAGCGATGTGGGACTAAATCAAGCACCATAATTCTAACAATTCTCCCACTTGGGGTTTGATTTACATTACCACCTAGTGTAGTGCCTTCA
>Ga0214543_1013683_pt1 | contig 10022 bp, 5 predicted proteins | sample CNSS2metaG_FD_160094 | JGI IMG/M metagenome (GOLD analysis project Ga0214543, IMG submission 160094) | Root nodule microbial communities from cowpea collected in UCLA plant growth center, Los Angeles, California, USA - CNSS2 | ecosystem: Host-associated > Plants > Roots > Nodule | place: USA...
AATTATAATTATATATTTTTTCATAAATAAGTATGATTATGCAATAATATCCTATAATGCCAGCAACAAATTTTATAACTTTTTTTTAAACGAATCAACTATATTATATAATATAATATAATATAACATATATATATATATATATATATATATATATATATATATATATATATATGAGATAGAGATAAGGATCAGTCTTACTTTTAGAGATATAAAATTAAAGATAAAGTTTAATAAAATATATAAAAAATAAATTTAGTTGGTACTTTATTATTAATTTATTAAAATATTAGTTGGTATATTTAATTAAAATAATAATTTAGTATATTCAATATTTAATTTAGTATGTTAAATATTTATATGTTATCCCAACAAATTTCATATATATAACATAAATTGGTTATAACTAATTAAATTGCAAATATCAATAACCAACTACATCTTTTATCTCTTATCTATAATATTAATTATATTCTTTCATTCATTCACTTTAATACTCTCATATTCTATAATATCTTCCATTTACTTCAATATTCAATTATATCTCCATTCAATTTCATAAACAATTCAATGATAAATCCGTCCACTTTTTTCACCAACACTCACTTTTAGTAAAAATATATGGAAATTATTGTTATTTATTCAGTTAATTAGTAAATATTTATTACATAATTAAATTTATGATTTTGAAAATGATTTTAATGTTAAAGACTAAGGTTTTTACTTCTTGAATAGTAAGCAAAATAAAAGAATAAGTTTCTTATCATGTATTCATCTTATGGTTGACATCTAATCCCAACACAAACTACACATTGTATTGGTATAAGAAAAATCAAAAACAAATTTTTATTCATACATTCACGCATTGGCACAATCATGCATCATCTACATGTTATTCATCAAATTTAAAAAGGAAAAAAAAATCATAACACTTATTAACATCGTCATGTTTTTCTAATCTGTCAAATAAAAAAAAAATATTTTTACCTTTTGGATCGAAACTCTTTTAATTCATATAAATGATTATCGAATCATTTCTTTAAAAAATGTATAAATTTGTTTTAATTCATATAAATGATTATCGAATATTTCTTTAGAAAATGTATAAATTTGTTTTGCTTAATGTATAAATCTGTTTTGGTGATTCTTTGAGTTGATGGTCCTCTTTCAAAAATATCAATATACCAAATTCAAATTCTTTCAAAAAATCTGATTCTCTTTTTATGAATGGTCACTTATTTATTCTTATTTCATTTATATTGAGGTCCTTTATGTGAAAATGGTTGAATCCATCTTTCAAATAATAACATTTTTTTTTTCAAATTGGTATCATTTACATGATAATTGACAACTAACCCTGTCTTTCAATAAAAAAAACATATTTGTTAAATCGGTAAACTTTAAATTTAAAAAATTCAAAATTCAAAAAGTATGTTAAATTTGAACATTTGGAATTTTATATGTTTAATTTCAATTTAAAATGGATACATTATTTATTATTATTATAAAAAAAAAGTAAAAGAAAATGTAAATATAGATAATTAAATATATTAATAAAATAAATAACATGATTGTAAAGTCGCATAGTGGAATAAAATTACTTTTTTAAATAAAAGAACTGGATTTCAAATCTAACCTAAAACAAATTTATTATTTTTGAACAATTACCAATAATATAATGAAAGTTAATATTTTAGTCTTATAAGAAAAGTAATTTTATCATAATACGATTTGTTAAATGTATATTTCGTTGTCTTTAATAAAACTTTTAAGAAGTAGTCACATCTATCTATCACTATTAATTATATTGTCACAAAAACAATTAAGTTATATTATAATAATAATTAATATTATGTGATCATTATTAATTTATAAATATTTAATAATTTTATTATATGATATTTTAGATTAATAAACAATTATTTGTGATATATATATATATATATATATATATATATATATATATATATTATCATTTTTAAAATGAACTTTTGTGACAAATTGGAAGATAATTATAAATAATATATAAATATTGACAAAATTTATATTTATTATAAAATTAGTTACATTGTCACGAAAATGAAAATAATATCTATGAAAGAAATATCGTATATTCAAATCAGATACAAATTTAATACTTTTTATCACACACACACACACACATATATATATATATATATATATATATATATATATATATATATAAATTTGTTAAATATATAAAAATAAATTTGTTATACATTTATTGTTATTATTAAAACAAATATTTTAGTATTGTAATAATAAATAATTTATCACTAATAACAAATGAAAATGAATTTATAAATATTTATAATTTATATATTAATTATATTCTTAAAATAAAATAAATAATTTTATTTATGTTAGTATTTTAATGAAATTTTATGACATGTGTTTAGATTCTTTTTAATACAATTATTATGAAAATCTTTTAGTTTACCACTGTTATAGTTAATATTTGTCGTAAGTAAAAAGTTATTCACAAATAATAGAGGGCGACAAAAGTTGCATTTGTCACCAAATTCTTGTCTTGTAACTCATTTTTGTTGTAGTATTCTTATTTTTCATAAAATAATGAGAAATTAAAAAAAAAGTAAAATAAAGAAAGAAATCAATAACATAATTTTTAATATTTTCAATTAAAATAAAATAAAATAAAAATCAGAATAAAAATAAAATAAATATCTTATTTAAAACAAATTATTCTATAAATTAGAATAAAATAATGTATAACAATTAGAGGAAGGAATTTACTTTTTAACGTTGGTTTGGGAATTGGAGTTCTTGAGTCGAGAAAGAACACAGTTGGAAGAAAACTAACGCAGGGAAGGAGATAGAAAGAAGTGGAGAAGTGATCCAGTCGCAGCAGAACGGAGAGAAGGAGGAAGAAAGAGAAAGAAAGCCCGGAGAAGTAGAGAAGAGACTCTAAAAAGGTAATTTTATAATTTTTTTATATAATTTAAAATAATATTCGTAGTTTTTCTTTTAATATAAAAGAATTTATATTAATTCAAAGAAAATCTGAACCTTCATTTTATAACATCATCATTGTAGATATATCTGAACTTTTATTAGTTTTACGAAGTAACTTTTATGTGTTTTTTTTATTTAATTATATATTTTTTAATGTATGATTTTTCCCATTTAAATTAAAATATTATTTTTTATCTATAACAATATATAAAGATTCCTCTTTTTGTGGTCACATTTTAAAATATCAATTTTACCCTTTAAATATAATAATTTATTAAATTTTTAAAAATTAACAGTTAATTTTACAAGTTTTTTATAAAATCGAATGTCTATTTTTTTTTTTATTAATGGTTATTTTTTTATGTGTTCTGATATATTTCACTTTATTTTTAATAAATATAATTTTTATTCACCTACTAATATAATATTACGTATATTTAAAAAATGCATACACACGTGTATCGCATCTGTGTTTACGCTAGTAGTTATATAATAATAATAATAATTATTATTATTATAATATATGTCTTTTTATTTGAATTATATATTTTTATTTAATATTATACTAAAAATATATAATATATTATACTATAATTCATTTTTAATTGTGATATTATTATTTTTTTATATTAAAATAAATTAATCTAATAGAAAATTTATTTTATTATAAAAGATTAAGATAGTATATCTAGTGAAGTCATCAAAATATAAGATGAAACAAAATCTTTATAAAGATATATTGCAAAGTTAAGAAAGATTTCTGGTGATAGAAATAATAAGATTAAATAGAGTTTGTGGGATTTTTCTTTCTCATTCATATATCACCATTGTTTATTACTCATTATCACTATCGGCTACGATAAACTGGGCACGATTAAAGACTACTCTAATCTAAACAATCTAAAAACTGTATTAATAGTGTAATTTTCTTATCTTGTTAGCTTCTTGATTCACTTTAAAGTTTTGGCAGCAGAGTTTAGAAATTTAATGAATAAAACTGTTTCTGTTCTTATCTCAGGATAAAGAAAGAGGATGATATACACCGGAATTGACACGTTCTACCTCACCGACGAGCAGTTAGCAAACTCACCTTCTAGAAAAGATGGCATAGATGAAGCCACCGAGACCACCCTTAGAATCTATGGCTGTGATCTTGTCCAAGAAAGCGGCATTTTGCTCAGATTGTATCCTTTTGATTCTCTTCATTCTCATTCTCATCTTTCTTCCATGCTTGTTTCATAATGTTATTGTTACCTTAATTCTTAGACAGACCACAGTCAGTCATGGCGACTGGACAGGTTCTGTTTCATCGTTTCTATTGCAAGAAGTCGTTTGCACGGTTCAATGTCAAGGTCATTATTATCTTGTGATATATTATATTCTCTATTTTCTATGGATTATTATGCTCATAGCGTCTCTCTGCAGAAAGTTGCTGCAAGCTGTGTATGGTTGGCTTCAAAACTGGAGGAAAATCCTAGAAAAGCCAGACAAGTAATCATTGTTTTTCACGAGATGGAGTGCAGGAGGGAGAACTTTCCCAGGGAACACTTAGACTTATATTCCAAGGTCAGAAGCTTCTAATTTTTACTTTTCTTCACATTCTATGACATTCATTTCAATAATTCAGTTATTTCATATTTTGAATGTTTTCTTTTTTCTTTTTCTTCGTGAACAGAAATATGTTGATTTGAGAATGGAATTGAGCAGAACAGAACGACATATTTTGAATGAAATGGGGTTCATTTGTCATGCTGAACATCCTCATAAGTTTATATTAAACTACCTTGCTACCCTTAAAACACCTCCAGAATTGAGGCAGGAAGCTTGGAATATGGCTAATGATAGGTACATAATTACATATATTATTTTTTATTTTGCTGCTTGTGCGTTTCTGTGGTTTTCCATACATCCACAGTCGTTATACTATAACATTATTTTTTCTGGTTCGGTGACACTTTTTTCGTGCAGTTTGAGAACTACATTGTGTGTTCGATTTAAGAGTGAGGTGGTGGCGTGTGGAGTTGTATATGCTGCTGCTCGTAGGTTCCAAGTACCCCTTCCTGAGAACCCACCATGGTGGAAGGCTTTTGACGGGGAGAAATCTGGCATTGATGAAGTGTGTAGGGTTTTGGCTCACCTTTATAGCCTTCCAAAGGCACAATATATACCCTTCTGCAAGGATGGAGACTTTACATTCTCCAATAAATCACTGGAATCAAAGTCTCAATCAACACCACCAAAGGTGATACCCACTTCATCCACATCTAAACTGTAATTTGCCATATCACTGTATCTGCATCTGTGGACGGTTGAACCAATGTCCAAACTTGCATTATTGACAAATGTTTATACTGTTGTGGTCATAACATATTTTATTTCATTGACAATTTGTAGGATGTTCTACACCATAGTCCACTCGTTCATACCGATCCCTCTATGCCAAAGGGTCCTCAAGGAGAAGATAACGTTGAATCCATTGGTGGCAAGGGTGTTATGGTCAAGGTAGCCATTGATGAGGTCAAAGATTTTAAAATGTCTGATGATGAATCGAAAGGCATGGGTACTGACGGAGGGACAAAAGAGGAACAAAAGTCCAAGTCGGACCGTAAAACAGAGGTCACCGGAGAGACACGCAGGAACAGGTACAGAACAAAATCCAGACATAGGGATCGAGAAAGGGATTCTGATAAAGAACGACAACGAGAGGGTCACCGTTCTGCGAAGAGAGCAAAATATTCAGGTGTTTTTACATATCTATTTGGGTTTGTGCTTTTTTTTTTTTTTTTTCTTTTTCTTCATGTTAAATTAAGTTTTTGTGGTGGATGCAGGACATTCAGAGAAGTCAAAACGACATTGATCTCACACGGTATAATTTTGCATTCGTCAAGGAAGGAAGATCATCCACATGATATCATTGACGTTATTTAGAAGATATTTGAAGATTTACCTGTTTGGATCACGTCTTTGAAGATTTACCTATCATTATCCTTTAATTAGTGACTACCTTTTAAGTAAAGAGCATCTACAATATAAAATTTTAGGACTTTGTCTTTTAAACACTATGTATAATTACTTTTAGTCATATGTACAATTGTTGTTGTTGAACAGATAATGAAGTTAAATATTTTTATATAACTTGAAAGTATTCCTTAGGTTGTACCATCGGATTAAGTTAAAATTAGTAGATAGATAGTTATAATTCATATAGTTTAAAATGAGTAGATAGATAGTATTCCTCAAAACTTTATTAAACTTAAATCAAATATAAATCATTCATATCAAAACTAAAATTAAAACATCTTCATGACCTTTAACTCCCTCCATAAAGCATATTAATAAGAACACTATCTTCCCCTAGATATTAGATACACGAGAGCTTTTTCCACCACACCTTAAATTTGACCTAACTAAATATCCATCATACCCTTTAAAACTCATAGCTGACTCATAATCTACCAACACATATGATTGGAAATGCATCCTTCAACCAGAGACGTATCTTGACTAATAATGTTTGCGGAGCCGAAATAATATACTCAAAATTTGAAATATATATATTTAATCATTGCACTAGCACAATAAAAATGAACAAATAATTTAATATAATCGTATATCTATACAAAAATCACACATTTACAAAGAATTGTCATTAGTTCTTTCCCATCTTTGAACTCATCAATAATTGAATTAAAACTAAAATTTTCAACTATTTCTTTTTCAATGTAAATATAAACATATTCCAAAGAATTAATATAAAACATGTTCCTCTAATTGAACAACATGATCATTTGTATCATGATACATAAAGATAAGATATTAAATTTGTATTGTTTTCATCTTCACCCATAGCTTTCTTTTTATCACTATTAAGAAATAAATATATTCTTTCATTCTTGATCAATATACTTATTTCTTTTTTAAGTTTAAGATTAAAAAATAATTTATCATAATTTAATTAAAAAATAAAGATTAAGAGTTACTAAAGGAAAAAAACGATGACAATCAAGTCCCAATAAAAGGATGGCTATAAAAAAACAAGTAGTACAATCTTTTTCTCCTGTAATTATTAAGTTTGTATTTAACATGTCAGAGTATGAGATCAATATAATTTGTGAAAAACTTAAAAATACAATAAAAAATAAAATAAGAAATATTTTAATAAATATTTTTATTCTTTCTTACATTTGATTATGTTTTATTATTTATTAATATTAAATGTTATGTCCTGTAAAATAAGTAGAAAGATACCTAATTTAATTTCTTTCAATTTTTAATACATGTTACATATAATTTAAAAATTAAAAATAATTAAAAATAATTAATATATATAATATAATATAAGAAAAATAAAAAAATTGTGGGGGCCACGACCACCCCTACTCCAATTATGATCCGCCATTGCCTTTAACTATTAAAGAAATAAGTATAAGCATACAAAAATACAATTTCAAATTATAATATTGTACACAAAATTATAAAATTGTACCTAAAAATTATCTAAGCGAGTTGTCAACAACATTACTAGAGGAAGGTGAGAAGCATTCTCATTATAATATTACCAAAATCACTGCGAGGAGGGTTAGAAGCACTCAAACTGATATTTATGTTTGTTTTTCTTTCTTATTTCATCGACTGCGAAATTGCTGCATTTTCTTTCTGTGTCTTTCAGCAGTTCAAAGGTAGTTGTTAATGTAGCAGATAGCTTCAGTCTCAAGACATAATCATACCGAATATAGTTCCAGTTTATATTGTAAATAAGTGCAAGGGATGTATTGGAGTAGAATTTCTAAGAATCTTGAAACACTTTTTTCTGGATAAGAATACATTCAATTGAGATTTTTTACCGACTATAAAAGTCTATTGGTGCTAAAAGTATACAAATTCCAATAAGGTGTTTCTTGAGATGGACTTTAATAGATTTCATATAAATTTTTAGTAGGATATTTAAATATTACTCCCATAATAAATTTCCATCCAAACCCTGAGATATTCAAAGATTCTATCTTTTTCCGGTTCTAGATTTTTCTTTCTCACTCATAAACCATTCCCTCCTTGATAATAGAAGGATTTTTTATGTCAAAATATTCTTTTAAAAGTCAATCCAGTACACTTCCTAAATGTATTGTTGGACCATTTATAACGTCCTATTTAATTATTAAACAAAATTAAAAGAAACGTCACGCGATAAAAGTACAATAGTATAGTTTTGGAGTCCTTAACACAACCTCTACAACCTGGTACACCACGATGCCAACATAAACCATATACAATTCTAACAAAAAGTGTAGAGTATGAAAGCATAAAACGATACAGGGGCCGTAGCCCTAAAGAAATCATGAATAAAATGACTCCAGCCCAGATGGCTAAGCAGCGGAATCACCATTCCCTTGTTGACCACGAGAACCTCGCCCATCTGCTCCCATCAATCAAATTGATGATCATCGCAAGAAAGAACAGCCACATACAATACAACCATGCAACAAAACGGGTAAGCTAGAGTCAACAACATATTCATCATACAGTCAAATATATTTTCATCATCCCATATCCATATATCAGCCAAGCATGTTATGACTCTCCATTCAATACACTACGACTCGACTCGACTCATCCGGATACGTATAACTTAGTCGGATTCAACGGATGCTTGCACTTGTGGTGGATATCTCTGCTCACCCCCGAGCTGCTCGATCCTGAGCTAAGTATTACAAGTGTTACGATGAATCAAATTTCCCTCACCACAAGGTTAGTCCTTAATGAATTTCAGGCCTCCTGCTACTCTCACCACAGGAGTCAGTCCGCTCTAAGTGAGACTAACTGACTCCTTAGAGTGTCAGGATGCAACCTTAACTTGAATCCTTACCTAGTTATACAGATGGGGCACCACCATGGACACCCACTAACAGGGGCCATGGAATTACGTCCTGACCACTGAAGCACGACCCCGGAGGTCCCACCGAGAGACCCAAAGGAATTTACACGCTGACACGGACCAACATTCATAAATCAGAAGTAAAAGAATATTAAATCATATTTACAATTTCATACCAACCCCTGTGATTAATTCCTCATTCGTATCACATTTCGAATCCATGTCTCTGATCATCACCATCCCATGAGTCTAGGGCCTCATATATCAATACCATGTTCCTTTAGTTTCAAACCACACATTCATTTCACATGCCAAGTTTCCCCCAACCCCCATCATTCATCATTTATGAATCATGTCACGCATATATAGCAAACCATTAGGCATATTTCCATACACAGATTGTCAACACCCAATTTCGTCCGGGTAACAATGATAAAATAAAATAAATAATTAATTAATTAAAGTTCAATTGAGAAGAATAAATAAATAAGTAATTAAGAAAAGAAAAGAAAAAATATGTTTTGGTTTGAGAAAAATAATTATCTATTTATTTTATTATTATTATTGTTTTTTTTATATATTTTATTTTAGTTTTGTTTTATTTATTTATTTGTTTATTTGGGCTTATTATTTTGATTATTACATTATTTTTCTTTCTATTATTACAACTCTTTTTTTTTTACGTCTCTCATTCTAGTTTAATAAAAACAAAAAGGAAGAAAAAAAAAAGAGAGAAGGGAAAGGGGAAAGAAAAAGGTAACGTAAGGCCTCTCTTTTGTCAGAACCAAGCATGCTATGCTATCATGGTTTTGTATTGGGAAGGGTCTGTGGCATGGTCATGATGGCTGAAGGAGCAGGAAGCAACATCTGCTCTCAGTCTGGTCCCAAATTTCAAAATTGGAAGGTGCAGAGAGTTACATAATAAAAACGGTAAGTGTTCTTAAATCCTCCTTAGCTTGACTTGATGTTGCTGTTGATGTTCATGGATGTATGAATTAGAGCTTATGTTAACGTGATTTGATATTGATGTTCATGAATGTATGAATGGTTTGAGATGAGCATAGTTACATCTGCTATTCCTTTTGTTTATTCCCATCGCACATGCGTACAAAGAATAGTAAAGAACAGAGTACAATGGTTTTTTGTGTTTCTTTTT
>Ga0214543_1013691_pt1 | contig 10012 bp, 2 predicted proteins | sample CNSS2metaG_FD_160094 | JGI IMG/M metagenome (GOLD analysis project Ga0214543, IMG submission 160094) | Root nodule microbial communities from cowpea collected in UCLA plant growth center, Los Angeles, California, USA - CNSS2 | ecosystem: Host-associated > Plants > Roots > Nodule | place: USA...
GCTATGGATAGCGAAATAAATTCAATTGAAAAGAATCAAACATGGGAACTAATGGACCTACCAGTTGGAAACAGAACCATCGGAGTCAAATGGATTTATAAGACAAAATTGAATGAGTTAGATGAGGTTGATAAATATAAGGCAAGGTTGGTCGCTAAGGGATATTCTCAACAATATGGAATTGATTTTTCTGAGGTTTTTGCCCCCGTTGCACGCATGGATACAGTACGGTTGATTATTGCACTTGCAGCATGCAAAGGATGGGACATATTTCAGCTAGATGTAAAATCTGCATTCTTACACGGAGAGTTAAGCGAAGATGTATATGTAGAACAACCAAAAGGGTATGTCAGAAAGGGGAAGGAGCATAAAGTTTAAGTTACATAAAGCCTTGTATGGTCTAAGGCAAGCACCAAGGGCTTGGTTCAGCCGCATAGAAGAACATTTCACACAAGAAGGCTTTCAAAAATGTCCAAGTGAGCAAACCTTATTCATCAAACGAAGCGTTGGAGAAGGCATATTAATTGTTAGCATATACGTTGATGATTTGATTTATACTAGCAATGACATAGGTATGATGCTTAAATTCAAGAAGTCTATGATGCATGCCTTTGATATGACTGACTTAGGAAAGATGAGATTCTTCCTTGGCATTGAGGTCTTACAAAAACCAGAAGGAATTTTTGTGTGTCAATGGAAATATACCAAAGATGTGTTGAAGAAGTTTGCAATGTTAGAGAGCAAACCTGTACAAAGTCCAATTGTTCCAAGTAGTAAGCTTAACAAAGATGTGGAGGGTACAGCTGTGGATGACACTTACTTCAAGCAAATTGTGGGAAGTTTACTATATCTGACAGCTACACGGCCAGATATTATGTTAAGTGTAAGCTTAATTAGCAGATACATGTCAAAGCCAACAGAGATGCACTTACAAGCTGCTAAAAGAATCTTGAGGTATTTAAAAGGCACTACTAGTTATGGGATATTCTACAAAAAAGGGGGAGAGGAAAATTTGCTTGCTTTCACAGATTCTGATTATGCAGGAGATGAGGATGATTGTAAAAGCACTTCTGGTTATGTATTTTTGCTAAGTTCAGGAGTAGTGTCATGGATGTCCAAAAAACAACCAATTGTTACCCTCTCAAGTACAGAGGTAGAGTTTGTGGTTGTTGCTGCCAGTGCCTGTCAAGCAATGTGGATGAAAAGAGTTTTGAGAAACTTAACGCATACTCAAGACAGTAGCACAATTATTATGTGTGACAATAGTTCAACAATTAAACTTTCCAAAAATCCAGTAATGCATGGTAGGAGCAAACATATTAGAGTGCGTTTTCATTTTTTAAGAGATCTTGTGCAAGATGGAGAAATCGAGTTGGTGCACTGCGGAACTAAAGAACAGGTTGCAGATTTAATGACCAAGGCTTTAAAACTCGAGACTTTCCAGACTCTCAGAAAAAATATGGGAATGGTTGATTTTTCTGAAATAAACTAACTGTGTACTGCTGTCAGTTTAAGGGAGGGAATGAAAAGATCTTTACTGCTGTGCTGTTGCTACATGAAGCCTAGTTTCTAGGAGTGTTTTCTGTTACTGCATAATAAAGCCTAGCTTTTAGGACCATTTTATGTTTCACTGTTATCACGTAACTATTTTTATGTATTCAGTTATTATTCTAATGTATTCGGTTACTGGCTATTTAATAGCCTTGTTGAATTCAATAAAAGCACTCAATGGGCAGTAGTTTCAATATACATTCTATTCCTTACAAGGTTTAGGATAAAAGAACTACCTTTCACTTAATAATTCTGTTGCAATGTTTGATTACATTCTTTTTCTGATTGATTAACTACATATGAATGTTTTTCTCAAATAAATCCTGCATGCACAAATTTTGAAGCATGAATGGCCAGTGAGATGGAGAAGCTTCATTCCGGACCCTGTTTCAGCAGCTAAAACAAGTGAAACAATTTGCGAGAATTGTATGGCAATATTAAAGGTATGTTCATCGTTTTTCTCATAAAGAATGTTCCTTTAGTCAATGAGTAACACTGCAAAATGTTCTTTCAGCTCTTGAGTGAAGAGGTTTTTGATTTTTCAAGAGGAGAGATGACTCAGCAGAAGATAAAAGAGCTTAAACAATCATTGAATAGGTAATAGCGATTGACTTTGTTTATAGGCTACACCATGGCTTTTTTTTTCTATTACATTTCTCTTTCTTGTACTTTGGTGATATATCGTTTTTTCTTGTTCTCTGATAGGCCCTGACAAACAGAAGGGATAATAAATTAATTAAAATAGAGAATTCTGAATTGAAATGCTTATAAAATACAAAATAAAGTGAATTTTTTATTGAAATGTGTAGAGAGATAAGCTTCTGTTGCTGAAAATATATATAGAGCCAAAGCTTACATTATAGAGTGTAATTGTCTTATAGTGACAAAATTATAACTGACATACTGAGAGGTAAACTATGAAGAATAAATTGCACAAATACATTTATCAGGAAAGGTGACAGGGGATAGCATTCTCTTTTGTGTTAGATTATTGGTGGAATTAATTTCTCAATGCTGGACATTGATTATCTATTTTTTTACACTCTTGATTTTCTGGCTCCAGTTCATTTTAGTTATTAAGGAAGGAGTACTTACATAATGCTAAGAATTATACGTGTTGTTTGCAGTGAATTTCAGCTCATACACGAGTTGTGCTTATATGTGTTATCAGCGTCCCAAAGAACTGAGCTCATATGTGCAACACTGTCTACATTGCATGCCTTCTTATCATGGATTCCTTTGGGCTATATATTTGAATCACCATTGGTAGGTGCAGTTTTCTACTTAAGTAGCACTGCAATTGAGTAATTCTGAAATCTTTTAGTTGTTTGTTCATTACAGCTTGAGACACTGCTAAAGTTTTTTCCCAGTTCCTGCTTATCAGAACCTGACATTGCAATGCTTAACCGAGGTATGATCCATCCTCTATGTGTATAAGATTTTACCTGGAACTTTCAAGATGAAATCACTATATTTTAATATTCACAGGTTGCAGCCTTCAGTTTCAGAATTACTTTGATGCTCATATTAAGATGTACAACATATTCATGGTTCAGTTGCAGGTGTGTTTAAATAATAATTTTCTGTTCAACGTTTTATTTGCCTATTTGCTTCATCATATTCCTGTATTTATTTTGTTGATAATGTGATAGTTTCTTTGGTTGATTCTGAGATAATGTTATGTTTAATGCAGAGCATACTTCCGCCCACTACTAATATACCTGAGGCATATGCACATGGTTCAAATGAGGAGCAAGTAAGTCTCCGTAAGCTAGCCTGATTTACTACTAAATTACTTGTGAAGCATCTATCTGACAAGTTTCCCCTCTGTTTAGGCATTTATACAAAATGTGGCACTGTTCTTCACATCATTTTTCAAGGCAAGTTTATTTTTTCAATTTTATGTTATCTGTGATTACAAGGAAGGTTTATATTAATGAAATGTAATGTGACCTGGTGAAAGAATGTACGATACCATGAACTGTTGTGCCGAAGTTTCCTTTGTCTTTCTTTTTGCTTTTGTATGTCAACTCTTCCTCCTATTTTTTCTTTCTATGTATATTTCACTTATTGATTTTTTGTTTGTTTGATGAGTGTTCAGGTCTTTATTAACAAGAATAGTTGTGTGGTGATACCTTTCTACTCATGCAGGTTCATATTCGAATTTTGGAGTCCACTCAAGAAAATATATTTGCTTTGCCTTTGGGTCTTGAATATCTCATCAATATCTCATATGTGGATGATACTGAGGTTTTTAAGGTATGATTATAACATTTATGTCTTCACTATGAATGCTTATGTTGTGATTGCTCAAATTGTTTTTCGTTCTCAATCTTAGAGACCTCTTTTGGTCCCCACCATTGGAAGTGTCCTAACTTAGTGTTCTGAAATGTACAAGAATTTTATTTTATGTGTACTTGTTTTCCAAAAAATATCAGGTATGTCTGGACTACTGGAATGTCTTGGTTGCAGAATTATTTGAGCCACACCATGGTTTGGAGAACCCTGCAGCAACAATAGCAAGCATGATTGGACTTCAGGTGTTGTCTCTTAATTTTTCTCATACCTTGATCTTGATTGTTCAAAACAAGAGCTGGCATTGTTAAAGTATGTTTGTTGTGTTTGGTACTTCAATATATATATATATATATATATATATATATATATATATATATATATATATATATATATATATATATATACTTGTTAATGAGATAATTAAGTACAATGCTATAATTGCAATCTAATGAATACAATCAAATCTGGTAAACTTAGGTGTAATAAATAACTATGGAAAATTTTTCTCCTTACTTTCTCTTCAGTTATTGTTTGTGTTTTTTCTTCAGTGCACTAACATAATAGGGTATTCCTATTAATAGTTTGTGTTCTGAGATCTAAGATATTTATTTACAAGATATAGTTTGGATCAGTAGGTTTAACCCTAAAAATCATTATTTTGGAATATACATTGTCTGAAATGGTTTTCAATTAATATGTTGTCAATGTTTATAACATTTTCAAATGTGTATTTTTTTTTGTTCAACTTTAATTTCCATTATTTTCCATACGCCTATCATTGATCATGTATACTGTTTTCATCATTCTAAGAATGGCTAAGGTAATGATTATATTTTTCTCAATGACAAGCAGGTGCCTGGGACGACATTTAATTAAGACCACTATAATTGCATGCATTACATGGTAAATATTATATTATTTTATGGTATAAGCATAGTCTAAATATGAATGGCAATACCACTGATTTCTATGTTTTTTTTTTTTCCTTATCTCTTTTATCCCTTACTTCCACTTGTTTCTCTTTATATTTTTTACATGCAAATCTTATAAATCTTATATTCCTCTATTTTTTTCTACTGCTGAGGTTCATTATATTCTTTCTTTTTTGTGTACCTTCGTTTAGTTATTTTCTTTTCTTTCATTTAATTTCATTTATCTGAAAATTTCTATATAAATGTTTTGTCCATCTTATTGTACAAGACATGTTTAGTGAAGAAGAACATGAAAGTATTTTGCTATTACTGTTAGAAAATGTGAATAATAACATGTGTTGGTGATATTAAGCAATGTAAAAAATAAATAAAAAACATGATAATAGTTTTCTAGGTTTCATACATCACCGGTAGGGATGTCAACAGGATGGGTAGAGTACGGGTAGTAGCTCCCCCTTATCCTACCCGTTGGATAAATATCTGCCCCGTACCCGTACCTATATCCGTCGAGTATCCATTGTGCGGGTATCTGCCTATTTTTTTCATATCCACGTGTATCCACGGGTACCCACGGATATTTGCAAAATTATTTAAAAATAAATATTTAATCATAAATTCAAATAAAATAAAATAAAATACATCACTGTCATAAATTTTAAATAAAGTTCAAATAAATTCAAGTTGATACAAGTCCAAATAATTGTAAAAGTAAATATAAAATGAAGTTCAACACAATGGAAATTCTTTAATTAGTGCTTTGATCAACAAACTCACCTTCTTCGATTGGTTCCTGAAAAATAAAAAAAATAAGCAAATAATAAACCTCAATTGTCACATGCCAAGTATTCTTATTTTGATTATATCATTTGACAACCAGCATACCATAAACATCATTGTCTATATAAGGTTTGATGTATATACTCAATTTCAAAGAAAGGAAAGAGAAGAATGTCAAGGGGTGCAAGTTTAGCGGGTACGGATACTATGATACACATACCCGCCCCGTTAACATGCGGGTATCAAAAATACCCGTACCCGCGAGTAGCAGATATCCATTTTTAATATCCATTTTTTACCTGTTGCGGGGATTTTTTTGACATCCCTAATCACCGGTAATATTTAAATCTTTAACATATTAATATATTTTTTTTTTTGTAATGAATGTTAGTAATTTTGATTTTTTTTATGTTAGGTGTCTGATCAAGGAAGTGTTCCTAATGAAGAAACAAATGATTAAGCTCAAGATCAAGATTGATAGTTGAAGAATGTTATATTAGACTTTTACTATTTTACTTTTATGAAAAAACAAATATATTGTAATATTCCACTAGTTTGAACATCTAAATTTTATTGTTTACCTTAAACAAACAAACTTTCTTGTTTTTATAAATGTTATATCTAGTTATAAACAAATATCAAAATTTTAGAATTTTTGCTTTTTTATTTGATATGTTTCAGGAATTATGTGGATTAAAAAAGTGCACCAAATATAATTAAAGGGATTTAAAACATCAAGCAAAAGTCATCTATAAATAATGAATTGAATTGTAGGGGTGAAAAAACCCTACCAGGAATTTAAAAACGTTGAAATTGAAAACAAACAAAGGTTTGAAAAACTTTTGGAAAGCACCAAGGGTTCCAGAACCGCTGGTAAGTAGCGGAGTTTCAGAACTGCGGGTAAGTAGCGGAGGTTTCAGAACCGCTGGTAAGTAGCAGGAGTTCCAGAACCGCCGGTAAGTAGCAGGGGGGTTCCAGAACCGCCGGTAAGTAGTGGGGTTCTAGAACCGTCGGTAAATAGCGGGGTTCAAAACCGCTGGTAAATGCTACTTTACCAGAGGTTTTTCAAAACCGCCGGTAATCAGTTAACGACGCTGGTTTTCCTAGAGAAAAATCAAACCGCGGGTAACACCTTTAGCGGGGGTTAAAACCGCTGGGAATGTCAAAAATAACTTCCGTTAAAAATTATTTCTCTTGCAGTGATTTCACCACCTAACACATTTCTACACCTATTTGTTATTTTTTATTTTTGTGTAAATATAAAAGTTTAACTTCTTAATAATCATATTATTCCTAAAATAATTCATGGAGTGTAAAAACATATAAAAAATAAAATAATATATAAAATAAGTGTAAAAATTTATTGGATATCAAAATTTATTCTATATCTTATTTTTAATTTAAGAACCCATGGTAACCTAAATATAGGTTGGAGAACCTGATTCTTAAGAGATGTTTCTACAAACGTGCCGGGGTTTGTAAAGAACCATGTAAAGTAGTTATTAGTGTGATTATGTCATTGATATTTAGGGTTTTTCTTAGTTTTTAGGTTGAAATTAAAGAATTCTATTCTTAATACTTAAAAGAATGTATATAAGATTCATTTTAATAATAGTGAAAATATGTGTATGCGTATTCAATCTTTTCTTTAATAAAAATAAATAAAATTATTATTGTAAAATTAAATATGAATCATTTTTATAATTTAATTCTAGATATTTTTAATTTATTTTGTATATATTTTTAATTTAATTTAAAATATAATTAAATTTGATAAAAATAATTAAATTTCAAAAGATGATCCCTTAATGGATAAAATTGAAAACAAAATATGAATAAAAAAAAGAAGAATCCAACACTTTAAAATATATAAGAATGGAGAAGTTCTATAATTAATGATTTCAAATAAATTTTTATTGTACTTTTTAATTTTTTTTTTTTAAATGGAGCTCAACTCAATTGATTCTCTTAAATATATATTTGTTATTATTGAGAAATAAAATTATTAAGGTTAGTGAAAGAAATGTGTTTTCATGATTAGAGAATATGTTTTATAAATGTGTTTTCTACATAAATGAATTTCTTAATGTTGAAAGACCGTGAATGCATTCAGATTCGTTTTCCTGTTATTATGTATTTCATGTTTCACGTTGCACTAAAATTTCTTTATCTTAGTATAGTATAAATAAATTGACACATAGTTTTTCCTTATACCATTATATAAAAGAATTTACTCTTATGGTTTACATTTTTTTTTAATTTTAATTTTTAAAAAAGAAATAATTTATAAATTAATATAACAATGGTGTAATTACTGATTTGGTCCCCTATTTTTTTTTTGTTTAGTTCAATTTGGTCCCATATTTTTTGTTGGTTTAATTTAGTACCTCTAATTATTTAAAATGATTCAATTTGGTTATTTCTGTTAAGTTGGAGTTGACACGTTGTTCATACAGGACAGATGTCAAGTCGCGAAATTTTTTAATTTTATTTTTCTATAATTTATAATATATCACATGTCAGGTTACTGTCATGCCACGTGACAGTTTACAGTTATGATACATGACAGTGGTTAAACTTGTTTCCAATTTAATCCTTTATCAAAATTTTTTATTCAATTTAATATCTTAATTTTTTAAAACGATCCAATTTTGTCATTTTCAATTTGAGACTAAATTAGTAAATAAATTTAATTATAAGTTATATATACATATTAAAATAATTATTTTGAATCAGTAATTATATCTGTGACTATTTTATCAATTTTAATTTTTGAGTGATATTTTTTAAAATTTAATCATTCTTTTAATTTGACCATTTTTTAAAATTAAAATAACTACTACAACAAAATCAATAAACATTATTAAAATAAAAATTTTAAATCTAACTTTAATGATAAATCAAATTATAAAATAAGATTTACAATAAATTTCTCACATATGCATATATCAAATACAAGACTAACCATCAATAACGGTAAACTCAACAAAATTCTCTTAATTTTTTTTTATCAGAAAAAAATGAATTTTAATTAAAAAACCACTTAATGGTACTCTAACCCTTGTACAAAATATTTTATATAATTTGATGTTCTATCTTAACACTATAACACTAGCAAAAGAGATGTTAGAATTGATTCTCTTACATATATATTTATTATATATTTAGTATATTGAAATGATTATTGATTTTATTAATGGTAGTGAATGAGATGTGTTTCATGATTATAGAATATGTTGAAAAGATGTATTTCTATTAAAATGAATTTCTTAATGTTTCTGGAGAGGTGGACACATTTATTGAATTAAAATTTCTTTATCTTTTAGTATAGTATAAATAGGTTGGATGCTTTCAGATTACTTCTCCTGTTACGTATTTCATGTTTCACATTTATTTATTGAATTAAAATTTCTTTATTTTTTAGTATAGTATAAATAGATTGCACATAACTTTTCCTTATATCAAATAATTTACTCTTTTGGTTTATATATATTTTTATTTTATTTTCCAATAAATAAATAATATTTAAATTAACATAACTATTTTATATTTTAAGAGACACTTTTTAAAATTTAATCATTTCTTTTCAATTTGACAGATTTTTTAAACTTAAGTATTTTTTAAATTAAAATAATTATAATATATACAATCAATAACAGTTATTAAAAAGTGAATTTTAAATATAACTTAAACTTACTAACTTATAAAGTGCTAATAAGATTAAATATTAATAGTGAATAACAGTAAAATCAACAAATATCAAATTTTGATAAATCATAATCAAGTTATACAATATTAAAAAATAAATTTTAAATATAATTTAATCTTATAAAATATAACATGAAATTTATTTATATGATGTAAATCGACTTTTAACCTGTAAGAAATATGATAATACAAACGTCAACTATTTACAGTAAAATTATAAAAATTATTTATATTTTATTTTTATAATTATAATTTTAAGATTTTTTATTGTGATAAAGATAAAAAATCGACAACATATATACGATGTCACTAGTATAATTAATAAAAAATATAGATTTCTTTAATTTATTTTTAGCGGTAAGATTTGGTAAAGAGTTTTGCACTATCTTTTTAAAATTTATGAAACATCAAATATATTCTTATTATTTAATTTATTCATAGTGATGAAAAATTAAAAAAAAAATAAAAGAAGAAACTTTATTATAAAGTACATATATCACTGCATTCCCTTCCTTTCTCCATTAGCAAAACCCACACCAAGTTTTAACCCTATTCTCTCCAAGCTTCTCCCATGGACTCAAAACCCGGATCACACGACTCTCTGATAGAGATGGCAAACAAACCCGTCCCCGTGGGTATTGTCCGAACCCGTCCCCGTTTTGACGGGGAATCCCCGCATTGACTGGGTATGGGTATGGGTATGGGGAATCTCCGATTTTTTCAATTGGGTATGGGGATGGGGATGG
>Ga0214543_1013693_pt1 | contig 10011 bp, 6 predicted proteins | sample CNSS2metaG_FD_160094 | JGI IMG/M metagenome (GOLD analysis project Ga0214543, IMG submission 160094) | Root nodule microbial communities from cowpea collected in UCLA plant growth center, Los Angeles, California, USA - CNSS2 | ecosystem: Host-associated > Plants > Roots > Nodule | place: USA...
TATATATTATGTTTTCTATTAATTTTAAATTTAATTTCTATTTTGATATACATTTCTTTTTTTCTTTATGTCCGTGATTGCAAAACTATCCATTCTAGTGTTGTAAGAACAGATAAATTTGTTAAAATGAAATTTAAAAATACATGAAAATAATTTAGTCATTTCATATTTGGAGTGCAAGAAGAGAGAGCTCCCTCTTCTTGGTGTGGACATAAGGGCGGCGCATCGTAAAGGTCCGTGGACTTATTGATTCCTGCAGCTATTTGTTTGCTGTGAAGATCGCAATCTAGGGTTAGTTAGAGAACCCCGCAGCTTGGGAATTTCAAGATCAACTTCTGTTCACCTGATTCTGATCGTCATTGTGTCGATCTTGATGTGTTATTGGCTATTCTCACTCGTTCCAGTTATGGAATGAGATCTTTAATTGATTCAACACTCACAAAGACAAGGGCTTGTATACTCAGAACCGAACTTCACAATGTCAAAATAGGTATCGTGCATCTCAATGTAATTTTCAATTCTGCTTACTTAAAATCCATTGGTGATCCTGTTAAAAGGCTTGAAATTGAAAAAAATTATATATATAGAATAGGGCTTAATTTGCTGTTGTTTCTTACTCTTTTTTTCAATTGTGGCATCCTAGACTCCTATTTGTTCAAAGAAGGATGATATAGTTGTCTTCTGACAATGCTATGTGCAAACAGTAAGGAATGTAGTTAGGGATGTTAGTTTGATGGCATGTTCTAGGGGGTTGGGAGCATGTCAACTTGTGTGCACCTTATTTGATGTTGTGAGTCAGAGGTGGATGGTGTGTCTAAGTTTTTGGCAGGATAATGACCTTAGATGTTTGAAGGCTAACCTTGTGAGTGGTAGGGTCAAACCCATTGACAATGGCTCTGTAGAAAAGTAGGGTGAAACCCATTGACAATGGCTCTGTAAAAAAGTAAAGACCACCACAAGTGCAAGCATCCAGTGAATCCGACTGATTATATGTATCCGGATAATCGTGTCTTTAAGTCTTAGTGTTTTGCTTATCGGTCATTATATTTTTGGTTTATTTATGTATCTTGGACTTTTAAATTGTATGCAATTGTATGATAAAACATTTTTTCACTCTAGCTTACCCTTTCTACTTGCTTGTGTGTTCTGTGTGTGGTTTTCTTCTTTTGTGATGATCATTAATTTATTGATGTGAGCAGATGTGGAAGCCCCTAGTGTTCATCAGGGTGATGGAAATTCCACTGTGTAGCCCGACTTGTGGTTGGATCTCATTCCTTCATGTACCGCCTGTAGGCACTATTACAAAGGTGTTTGGTCAATTGTCAGACTTTTACTTTTTGTTTTATTATATGCATCGTAGTGTGCCTTAGTTTTCTTTCTGGTATGTTTGGATGATCATAAGATCCTTATACTTTAAGCCTCGTGTCCTTTTGATATTTAATTTATGTAATGTTTTATTTAAATGAATTTATCTATTAAAATGGGACGTTACACATGGTGGTTAAGTAACTAATGCAGTTGTTAAATTATGATTTTTTAATCCAAAATTAAAAATATATCATAATTTTATATCATAACTTCGTACTTTAAATTTTGTACTCCTAAATCTTGTTAGAGTCGAATTTCAATCCACTTCATAGTTAAAACTATCGAAATATATTTTATAATTTTATATTTTGTAAATTTCAATCGTGTTTGTTTATTGATCGGTACAATAATGTTGACGAATCACATATAATTCGATAAAAATATAAAAGTATAAAAATATATTTCAATAGTTAAAACTATTACGTGAATTGCAATTCAACTTTAACACATTAATCAGATTTGAGGTACAAAGTCTAAGAGTAAAATTTAGGATACAAATTTAGTTGAAAAAAATTTACTTTAAATTTAAGTCGTACAAATATATATTATTGATAGTGATAAAATTAAACGATACTTATTATTGATGTCTTATAAAATCATAAAAATTTAAAATTATAAAATTTTAAGGACTTAAGTGAAATAGTAGAGAATTATTACCAAATAGTAGAGAATTCAAAAAACTATTAACAAAATAGTAGAGAATTGAAAAAAGTTATTACCAAAATAGTGGAGAATTAAAAAAATTATTACCAAACAGTATAGAAATAAAAAATTGCTGGTTCTAAATATATGATGGTCCAAATGTTTTATCCTTAAATGCTTAATTAATAACTCACAATCCCCTCTTAACCTCTTAATGATAGCATGGTTATAGAAATGAAATTTTATATTTATAAAAATAAATAACAGAATGATAAAAGTAAAATAAGTGTAAAAATTTAGAATTTAGATTATCTAATGAACTTCTTGTACTGTTCCTTTATATATTTAAAACACATACAAATACATTAATTTTGGCATTTTAGAATACATTACAGTTCTTCTAATATTATTAATATTAAAGACATTAAAACAGACACCAAAATATTAGATAATTCATAAAACTATTACTAAAACTAGCGTAAACACAAGTATTATTACATCTGTGTGTACACATTTTTTAAACATGCATGATATTATATTAGCGTGATATTATGTTAGTAGATGATGATATTGTATGTTATTAAGTTAATATATAAAATAAAACTATATTTATTAAAAATAAAGTAAAATATATCAGAAAAAAATGAAAGAATAACGGTTGATAAATAGGAAAAAAGAGAAAAAACATAAATAGACAATTTTATAAAAAAATTATAAAAATAACGGTTAATTTTTAAAATTTAATAAATAATTATATTTTAAAAGATAAAATTGGAATTTTAAAATATGGACAAAAGAGAGAATTTTTTTTATATATTGTTATAGATAATAAAAATCCAACAAATTATTACCAATTACCAAACAATATAGAAATAAAAAGTGTTGGTTCTAAAAGTATCAGACAGAACAATTTACGTGATGCCAAAATGTCTTACCAATAAAAAGCAATAAGAAGGATAAAATCCAAAATCCCTCTTTTTAGGGCATTTCTAATTATCTAGATTTTCTTTGCCCTAATTTTGGTAAAATTAAATTTGGAAAACAACGCATGATTCTAACATGCCACATGTGACATCTGAATCTTCCTCCTTTATACTAACTCTGATCCTCCTCACCCGTTTTCATTTTGAAAACTCTTTGGAAGGATTCATAAACGCAACCACAACACACGAATGCACAGTAATACATAGAAACCAAGCAACACAACATTTCACATTCATTCCTTACGTTGTATCGTATCGGGTTCATAATTTTTAATGGCCACCACAACCCGAATCCAGACACAAGCAATCTTTCTATTTTTCTCCTTCAACCGTCGAATTCTAACCGTCAACACGACACCGTTTCTCTAACCGTCAACACGACACCGTTTCTCTAATCGCCAACATCGTCTCAGAGTTCTCCTCGAAGGCTTGTCTTCGAACATGGAGCCCCAAAAGAGGAAGCCCAAGGTTCGCATGTTTCGATTCCTCCGTTGTTTCAACCCCAACGGCGTCGTTTCGCGGGAACGCAAAACACCGGACCCGCTTCTCACTTATATTGCCGTGCCGGAGAAGCACATGCTTCCGACCGTACTCACGTCGGCTTTTAAGACGGCGAAGGGTGGCGAGGGAAACGCGAGTCACCGGAAAAAGACGGATAGAGATAAGAATGATGATAGTAACAATAATAGTAACCGCTCTTTTCGTCGTGCTCTTATGTCGGCTTTGAATCATACGTCATTGGTTAGTCTTTGTCTTTTTCTTCATTCCTTTCCTGTGTTACAATCATTTTATTATAATCTTTTATTTATATTTATTTTTTATATTTATGTAATATTCATATTTATTATAAAATCTAGTTTTCAAGTGAATATAATTCAAAGGAAGTGTTAGAAGAACATTTTTTAACGGAAAAAACTTTTTCTTTCACAAATTACATAATTGGATTGGATTTAATGTTGTTTTCCTTGATCTTTGTAGTGAAAAAAGAAAACAATGAAACAAAAATTTTGGTGCACGACACCTTATACTAACTTTATACACAATATTTTTGTTGTTGTTATTTTCTTCGTAGATAATCCATTAGTTTCTAAAAGCCGATATGTAAATGTAATTTCGGATGCAATATATAAAGGTTTTTGAAGTTAATCATAAGTGTGACTATTCTCTGATAGCATTGGAAACATTTATCCACAAATTTGTACATCAAGATTTGTGTGAAAACCACAAAAATAATCTAAAACCTTCATCATCATCATATATTCCATATAAGTATAGCACAATACAGTATAGTCATCTTTAGCATGTATATAAATATTATACAACATATAATCACCTCTAGCATGCATATAAATGTTACAACAAATATAATCACCTTTAGCATGCCTATAAATGTCAAATGTTGTACAAAAACAACTCCATAGAGTAGAATCGGTAATAGGTATGAAAATTTAACTAGGATTATAATCCATAAAGCAATTTTTGCACATATTCTCGTATTGAATTTGTGGTTATGTTTCTGCTAATATTATAATGCTGAGTAAAGTGTTGATATTTGTTGCTTTATAAACACATTTATAGCACAAATAATCTTGTTTCCAGGGCAAGAAGATGGGCAGCAAAAAGAAAACAAACAAGGGTGGTTTCTCAAGAGAAAGTTCAAAGAACTCATCAAACTGTTCTCCCTATTCTTTTGGTTCACTTGGCTTTACCACAAATTCAATATCATCTTCAACTTCAACCACTTTAAGCATTATTTCAACGGGCACTGTGACTTCAACCACATCCTGTGAACCCTGCCTTACCCGATCCTTGGCAATGGCTAATGGAACAAGGATTGTGAAGCGAAAAGATGAAGATGGTAGAAGATGGTGCAGTGGTTCAAACATTGCTTTGAGTATGTTTTTCATCACTGCTCTTCTGATTTTAATTCTGTGGGGTAGGTGTTATGCCATAGCCTACACTGCAATAGGCTTCTTTGTGGTGCCTAATCGTCGAAGGACTTGTGAAGAAGAAACTCAGTTAATTAGTTCGGTTCGGTTCAAGACGTAGAATTTTTTTTTCATTTTTTTTGGAAATGTAATTTTCTTTTTGTTTTACTTTCTATCTATAACAATATACATACAAAGAAAAAAAATATTCTCTTTTATATTCATGTTTCAATATTTTCATTTTACTCTTAATTATTATTTTTAAAATTAATTATTATCTTAAAATTATTTTTTATCTTTAACCGTTATGTTCAAAAAAAAATTATATACATATTTTATTTTCTAAATTTTACATTTAAATATTTTATTTTTTAAATTTTATATTTAAAATCTATTTTAAAAATAAATTATATATTTTTTATTTAAAATTAAAAAATACGAACACCCTTACACTATATATCACACCCCGTGTATTCGCTGGTTTGAATCAACGAGACTTCAATAACCGGTTTCGAATACGTGTGCGAAAGAAAATTCATACTAATTAATTGTATTTTTTTAGTTTGGTATGTATAGGTAGATGAACTTTTAAATTCTTTTATATGTTTTACATTGGTTGTTTTTATTTAGAATCTATAATGCATTTGTGTAAATTTTTTGTGACCGTAAATATAACTTTTTCATCCTATGTGACACTAAATATATTTCCATATGGCTTATTTATTTATTTATTTTGTCACAAAAAGTTTAAGAACTGGAATTTATCGCAATATGAAGGTTGGTCACAAAATGCGTTGATTAAGAGAAATAATGGATGATGCTCAAATCAACAACAAAAACACATGACTTGAAGCGAGACAATAATCGTTTAAGAAAAAGTGTTGCTTTAAAGCACAAGGGCCGATGCCGTTGCATCTCTCTTTACGTGAGTTTGGATGCAGTCAAATAAGAGAACGATCACTTAGAACTAGGGACGGGGTATAGGATCGGGTCGGGTACGGATAGTTAGAGGTGTCAATTTGGCCCCTAATCCATGGGTTAGCCCTGACTCACTCTTCATAAAGCCCTCTTTTAGGGAGCCCCAAATGAGGGGGCCAAAAAAAAGCCCCAGCCCCCAAAGCCCTCTCTCTAGTGGGTTAGGGCTAGGGCTAAAGTGGGTTAGCCCCCCAAATAATACTACATTAAGCCAGAGTCAAAGATTAAGTTGAGCAACCCGAACGGGCCCAATGACCCGGACGAGCTCGACGACCCGGACGAGCCCAATGACCAGGACGGTCCCGATGACAAGGACAGACCCGACGACCAAGATGAGCTCGACGACTAGGACGGGCCAGATAACCCGGACATGGCAGACAACACGGACGGGCCCGAAAACCCGGACGGGCCAGACGACCAAGATGGGCCCGACGACCAGGACGGGCCTGACAACCCAGACATGCTAGACAACACGGACGGGCCCGATGACCCAAACGGTCCCGAAAACCCGGACGGGTCAGACGAGCCAGATGGACCCAACGACCCAGACAAGCCCAGCGATCTGAACGGGCCGACGACCCGAACGGGCCCAACGATTCAAACAAGCCCAATGATCCAGACAGGCCCAACGACCTGAACGGGCCCGACAACTCGTATGGACCCCACGATCCAAACGGGCCCGACGACCCGAACGGGCTCGACGAAATAGACGGGCCCGATGACCCAGAGGTGCCAGATTACCCGAACGGGCCCGAAGACCCGAACAGGCCCGACGACCCAGACGGGCCGGACGACCAGAACGGGCCCGACGACCCGAACAGGCCCGACAACCCAGACGGGCCCGACGACACAGACGGGCTCGACGACCCAAACGTGCAAAACGACCCGAATGGGCCCGACGACCCGAACAGGCCCGACGACCCAGACGGGCCCGACAACCCAAACGTGCCAGACGACCCGAACGGGCCCGATGTCCCGAACGGGCCCAACAACCCGAACGAGCCCGACGACCTGAACGGGCCTAACGACCCGAACTCGCTCGACAACTCAGATGGGCCTGACGACCCGTTCGGGTCGTTGGGCATGTCTGGATAATTAGGCATGTCTGGGTCATTGGGCGCATTCGGGTCGTCGGGTCTGTCCCGCTCGTCCGGCCCGTTCGGATCATTGGGCCCGTCTGGGTGTCGGACTCGTCCGGGTCGTCAGGCTCATCCGGGTCGTCGGGCCCGTCCTGGTTGTCGGGTCTGTTTGGGTCTATGGACCCGTACGTGTCTTCGGGCCCGTTCGGGACGTCGGGCCCGTTTGCGTCGTAGGGCCCGTTTGGGTCGTCGGGTCCATACAGGTTGTCGAGCCTATTGGGGTCGTTGGGCCTGTCTGGATCATTGGGCCCGTTCGGATCGTCGGGCCCATCCGTGTCGTCGGGCCTGTTCATATCGTTTATCTCGTCCGGGTTGTTGGGCCTGTCCTGGTTGTCGGGCCTGTCCGGGTTGTCGGGCTCGTCTAGGTTGTATGGCCTGCCTTGGTCGTTAGGCCCATCCAACTTGTTGGGCCCATCTGGCTCGTCGGGCCCGTCTGGATTGTCGGGCATGTTTGTGTCGTCGGTCCCATCTGGGTCTTTAGACCCATCTGGGTTGTAGGACCCGTCCGGGTCGTCGGGTCCATACGGATCGTCGAGCCCGTTCGGGTCGTCGGGCTTGTTTGGGTCATAGGGCCTGTCAGGTTCGTCGGTCCTGTCCGAGTCATTGGGCCCGTCCAGGTCATCGAGCCTGTCCGGGTCGTCGGGCCCTTCCGTGTTGTCGGGTTTGTCCTGTATTCGGGCCCGTCTGGATCGTCGAGCCCATTCGGGTTGTTGGGCCTGTTTGGATCATCAGGCCCGTTCGAGTCGTCGTTCTTGTCGAGGTCGTCGGGCAGGTTCGAGTCGTTAGACCTATTCGGGTTGTCGTGCTTGTCCGGTTCGTTGGGCCTGTCCCACAGATAGTAATATATTTTAAAAAATAATATATTTTTCGTGTGGAAGATGAAAGCCCGTGGGTAGGTCCTGGCCCACAGGGCTTTTGTAGGGTTTTTGGCCCTGTGGGCTTTTTTGGCCCTAGCCCACATGGGCCAGGGCCAAACCCTATGGGCTGGGCCAAATCGACACCTCTACGGATAGTGCTTATCCGCAATCTGACCTGTCAAAAAACAATCTACTCGTTTATTTGCTGGGTATATGCTTCAAAAATACTCGCAGATATTTTTAAAACCTGTGGGTACCCGTGTATATCCGATACCCGAAAATATTTAAAAAATATATATTTTATAAATTTTTTAATATAAAATTATAAAAATTAAATTTAAATTAAATTAAATTAAATTTTAATTAAAATTAAAATTAAAATTAAAATTGACATAACAAAATATACTGTTAATTTTAATTTTAATTAAATTTAACTTAATAAAATATAAATTAAATTTTAATTTTAATTTTTTGCGAGTAACGAGTACTCGCGGGTATGGATAGTATGATATCCGCACCCGATCTGTTTATAAGCTGGTAGTAAAATATTTGTTACCCACTACCCGCAGATATTAAATACCTGCGAGTACTAATTATCCTTCGCAGATTTTATCTACGAATATCTGCAAACACATGTAATTTTGTCATCCCTAATTAGAACAAGCCCCGATCACTTAATCTAAAGCATGGATTATTTTGAATGTGATAAAATTAATAATAGTAAATATTATAATAATAAAATATTAAAAGTAAATAAATTTTAAGAAAACATCATCATCATCATTATGTTGTTATACTTTTAGGGAGCAGGGGTGATGAAGTGAGTTACTATGTGGACGTCAAAACTTGACTGATTAGGTTAGAGGAGCAGGGGTGATGAAGTGAGTTACTATGTGGACGTCAAAACTTGACTGATTAGGTTAGAGTTTTTAATTTGTCTCCTATTTAGCTCGACAAGGGTGCGTTAAACAATATTATAAGAAAAATGCTTAATTAGAGATAAAAAATAATTATCCAATATAATGATCAATTTATATATAAATTTATAAATTATAAATTATAAATATTTAAAATAATTTTTTTATAAATGAAAAATTATAATTGATTTATAAATTTGTCAATAAATTAATTTTTAAAATTAAATACAAAAGTTTTGACTATTAAAAAAATAAATATCTAAATTGATCTCTAATTAATAGTGTGATCGTGAACAATTATAAAATAGTCGATGAGGACATATATTCTAGCGCATTCTCCTTCCACCTCTATTATGATATCTTCGGAAATCAAAATAGCTTTCCCAAATGAAATGGTTAGTGACTAGATATTCGAGAGCCAAAGCTTATAACAAGGGGATGGGAGCCTTGTATTAAGTTGATGTTGAGCTCCATTCTGTTGTGTCATGTTAATTTCTTTCACCAGCCCGACTCAAGGATAAAACGAGAAAAGCATTCGTTTTAAGCCTTAAAGATAAGAAGATTTCAAAAAAAAATTTATTATTACTATTTCTCTATTAAATTAATTATAAAAATTATGTTTAAGAAAAAAAAGGCTTCAAATTTTTTTTAGTACTAATTAATATACATTTACTAAACTAATTATAAAATTATGTTTAAGATAAAAAAGGCCTCAAAAATATATTTTATTACTAATATAGCTCTATTAAATTAATTATAAGTTTATGTTTGCATAAAATTTAATTAAATTATTATTAATGTATGTTAATTTTTAATGGTGGTAAAAATGATAATTAATGAGTTAAAATATTTTTTTAGTAAATTATAATTTTGTTTACGAGAAAGAGAATGCTTAGCTATCTTTATTCTATTATAATCAATCTGGATCATATTTTCATTTTTTATTTTTTTTATGACTTCTCTTACCTCTCTTTACTTTATTTTGTTCTGATCGTCCTTTTTCTAAGATTTTGGCAGATTATATTCCTTAAATCTCTTGAATCTTATGTTGCCCGTTTGTACCAATTTTTTCATCTCATTTCTGGTTAGTATTTTTTTCTTTTTGTGGTGTTATTTTTATTCTGTTTGGTTTTGTATTAGAATTAGAAATATGTTTCTTTTGTCAAGGTTTTTTTTTTGTACTTTTAGATTTATGGGTTTTG
>Ga0214543_1013695_pt1 | contig 10008 bp, 7 predicted proteins | sample CNSS2metaG_FD_160094 | JGI IMG/M metagenome (GOLD analysis project Ga0214543, IMG submission 160094) | Root nodule microbial communities from cowpea collected in UCLA plant growth center, Los Angeles, California, USA - CNSS2 | ecosystem: Host-associated > Plants > Roots > Nodule | place: USA...
ATATATATATATATATATATATATATATATATATATATATATATATATATATATTCACAAATTATACTCCCATTCAAAGATTATTAATGACAATCTTAACTTTTTTTCTATGATTCGATGTCCGATCCCTCAATTTATAGAAAGACAGGTGGTCGTTACTTTTTACTTCCTCTCGCTACTCAAACTAATATCTTAATATTATTATTATTATGTAAAGGAGATGTGAATAAACAAAACTCCTCGTTTCTCCTTGTACAAAACTCCTAATTTCTCCTTGTATAATACAAAGACACACACATGTATTATATGTATAAATATATGTTTATAATGTATAATGATGTAGATGTTATGATGTAAAAATATATATAAATATGAATATAATTTTATCTTTTTTTTTTGTCATAGTATATTGTAGAAAATAAACAAACATAAAATCAAGTTTTAGAAAATTTTTAATTTTTAATTAACTAAAATATAACTCAATTAAATAACTCGATAAAATTAGAGAAAGATATTCTAATAAGTTTCAAGTATCAAACCACACACAATAATATCTTCCTTTAAAAAACCATTCAAGAGAAAGAGAACAAAAAAAAATACTAAATTCTGATTATGTAATAAATTACTTATTCAAATGAAAAATGTAACTAATTCAAATAATTTTGAATCTAGTACCTCCTTAAAAGTTAAATCTCAATTTTAAAGAAATGAGAATTAATAAAATAAAAAATTGATGCATACAACGTTATATTGTCTATATTTTAAAAAAGTTCTCTATTAAAATGTATATAAAAAAGAGAATTAAAAAGCGTAAATGTTAATTATAAAAAACGATAAATTGATATGAATACTTATAATGAAAACCAATTAAAATAATTATAGAAAATTTCTAAATCTTATAAGACAATACTGAATTAATTCCATGTGTTTATAAAATTATATATATATATATATATATATATATATATATATATATATAATTGATTAAATTATAACACTAGTTGGTATCTAATTTTAAAAATAAAACATTTTTATGCTACCTAATATTTTTCTCGTAATAAATGAAATTTGTTAAATAAATGACAAAAAGATTAAGAATTGAACCTGACGTGAATCGAACACGCAACCTTCTGATCTGGAGTCAGACGCGCTACCATTGCGCCACAGATCCAATTATTCTAATTTAATTTGTTGTTATTAATCATTCATTAAGACAAAGGCACGCCACAGATCCAATCATTCATTATTCTAAAATTATTGTTATTAATCATTACAAATCTCAGCCATTGAAATTTTTTTAACAGAAAAAATGAATAAATTAAATTAGAACTGGGTTAGAAAGAAAATTACAAAGGCACGGGACTTTTAAAAAATATAATATATTTATTAAATCAATGTGTGTTTATAAAATATATAATTACAATTTAATATAAATATTTTATTTTATAAAATTAAACAATTTTGTCTGGTGTTTTATTTTCATGTCATGTTTTTGTATGATGTTTATTTTTTATTATTTTCATGAGTTGCTTTCTTTTATTTCTTTTGTCTACTTTCATCTAATTAGAAGTTTCAAAGTGAATCAACCCGACTCACATGGATTGACTCACTAGAGCTGAGCTAAAAAAGAGTCAAGTAAACCCGACTTATTTTTCTGTGAATAAAAAATTTTGCAACTAGAGTTGTCAAAACGAGTAACCCGGTCCAACCCACCACAGGTTGACCACTTAGTGAGTCAACCCAAGCCAATTCTACCCAACTCACTTATTAGTGAGTCCAAAAAAATTGAACCTGATCCAACACATTATAGGTTGGTGGGTTAAAGGTAGGGATGGCAACGGGACGGGACGGGGACGGGTTTCGCTATCCCATACTCATCCCTGTAAAAAAAATTCATCCCCATCCCCATACTCAAACCCAACGGGTATCAAAGTTTTATCACATCCTCATCCCTGTCGGGTAACGGGTATAATCTTGTACCCATACACGTACCCATTTCCTTACTACTTTAATATAAATTTTAATTAATTTTTATAATAATAAAAAATTAGGATAAAGGAAACATAATATTATCAAATATTCAATATTAGGATGATGATTGTTTCTTCGATATCAAATACTTTGAAATAAATTATATTTTTTTATATTTTAGATTAAAATACCAAATGAAATTTCATGAGAACTAAAACATTTATTAAATTTGCAAACTACAAACATTAATGAAACCTAGTTGATAAAATTTAAAAATATTTTTAAAAAAAATTAAAGGGAAACAATATTCAAATTAAAATTTTAAATGTTTGTTTACTTCAATTTTTTAAATTCTAATGGATCTCTTTTTTTATACACTAATAAAAATGATAATACATCACTTAATCAAAATGACGCAAAAAATAAATAATAAACATAATAATAAAATTTTAACATGGATATTGTATCTTTTGAACTCCAATATATGTTTGATGATGATAAAAAAATATTCATGACAATTACATTAAATTTTGATATTATAGTAAATAAAAGTTATTTATACAATTATAGTGAAAAATTACAGTATAATTGATATAATGAGTTAGAAAATAAAAAATAATTGGATAAAATATATTGAAATAGTATTCTACGTGATGAAAATAAACAACAAATAAAAATATTAAAAAATTAACAAATGTATGTCTTAGAAACAATTTGAGAAACTATTGAAAGAAATCACATAAAGGAAAACGAATGTATAATTAAGGATATGATAAGATGAAAAATACCTTAGACATCTAAGAACACTTTTCAAACATCAACATATATACTCAATGGTTGAGGAATAATAGTTTTAGCGAAACAAAAAGGTTCTTCAAATGAAACAAAAATTAATAAAAATAAGTAAAGAATTTTTTTATATTACCTAGTAAATGAAAGGTTTATGCTATTAAACATTTAAATTCAGAGTACTAAACATATTCATGTGAAAAGAAAACATTAAAAAAAATAGAAATATTCAAATATGAGACATAAAAAAATTTAATTAGCATACATCATTTTAACATAATTACATAAATGTTATGATAAGATGAAAAATATATTGGAGATGTGAATGAGTTTCATGACAAACTAAATAACTAGAAGAAATAAAAAATTGAATATATATATATATATATATATATATATGGTTACTTAATTAATTGTGAATATTTTAATAATTTAAATGATGATGAAGATATGGCGGGGACGGGTATTATGGCGGGGATATGTACATCCCCATAACCATCCCCATACCCAATTAAAAAAGTCGGGGATTCCCCATACCCATACCCATACCCATACCCAGTCAATGCGGAGATTCCCCGTCAAAACGGGAACGGGTTCGGGCAATACCCATGGGGACAAGTTTATTTGCCATCTCTAGTTAAAGGGGATGGCTCACTAGCTACTTTAATTAAAAAAAATACATTTTTTTCTTCAGTCTCAAAAAAACTAAATTATAATTATGATTAAAATTTAAATAAACTTCAATAGAATCCAAATGCAATCCAAAAGGATGTTAAACTCCAAATACAAACCAAAATCACAAAAATACAAATTATCAATGTATTGATTAAAAAACAACCTAACTCGACCCAAATGCAAAGCCAATATAATAAAAAACACTTTTGTGACTCTTTATTTTTGGGTTGGTGTGCAATCCAGCTCACTAGGGTTCAATCCGGGTGAGTCGGGTTCTAGGTGGGTCAGGTCAAAAATTAATCTATAATGAAATTTGTAAAAAAATTTCAACTCAACCTGACTCGAACCCATGATGGGCTGGGTTGGCTCACAGGTTCCAACCCTTTTTGGCAGCTCTACTTGCAATATGACTCGACCTATCACGAATTGATGGGTTGACTCACTTACAAATATTTTACTTTTAGTTATTTCCTCCTTAAGTTAAGGATATGTTCCTTTTTATTTTAATTTTCGTAAAAAATTATAAAGTTGTTACACATGGAAAATGTTGTCTTTTTGTGCTCCTTGGATTGTTATTACTATAGAAAACAAGTCTTTAAAACTTCAAAACATACATACACACATCTCTCTATATATGTGTGTAAAATTAAAAAATATATTAAGTTTAACAAATAAAATAATATACAACTTATGTTTTTCAATACACATACAGTAAAATATTCTACGTAGATTTTTGTGTCCTTCTTATACTTATAATGTTATTAGTTGATGTCTTAACATATTGTCATTATAATCGCAAACACATAATGTATATAAACAAAGGATAAACTAGTGTTGTTTAACCCAAAATATAAAATACATGTTTTTTTATTATAAAAAATAGTGAATATTGAATTATACTATGTGTTTCTAATTCATTATTTATCTAATACATATAATTACAAGTACATTTTTCACCCATATATCTACTTTTACTTTAGAACCCCAAAAATAAAATAAACTCAATTCAGCTCATGACTCGATGACTTGTATAATAGCAAGTATTGAGCACATATATTAAAGGATAAGTGTTTTTCTTCTGACTAGTTTTTACTTGAACAAACATTGTTCAATAAGTGTACTTCGCCTTACATATGTATAACTGGAGCATTTCATGGTACATGTCAAACTCCTAAAGACCTATTCTTCATTCTTTTAAAAGGATCTCACAACATTATAACAATATTAAAATTTTTTAAACAATGTACTGAAAGATACTCCACGCAAACAACTTTTTTAAGAGTTAAACTCAATTCAATTCGAGACTCAATGACTTGTAAATAACAAGTATTGGACACATCTACCACATACTAACATATTGTTATATAGTAATTTAATTGACTCTTTTATCTAGTTTTGATTAAGTACTTAAACAACATGTAAAACATAAAAATAATAAAGAAAACCATAAAAATGTAAACTTTTTCCCAAGTAGAGAAGCAATACAAAGTTCAAACCCTAAATAAAGTTTACACCCCCTTCTCACACATACTAGTTATCACAAGACAAAATTAAAACCGTGAGATTTTATGTTTTTTATGAACGATGAATGCTTAATATCACACTTAACACGTTATGTACTATGAGAAAGACGAAAAAATGCTGCTGAAAAAACATGTTTAGTACTAATAAATTTTAGAGAATTTCAAAGGACACATTTTAAGAAAATAAACTTTAGTATTCATATTTTACAAGAAACAAAGCTTAAAGTTAATAAAAATTGATAAATGTTTTAAAATATATATATATATATATATATATATATATATATATATATATATATATATATATATATATATATATAAAGTATAAAGCTAATAAAGAATTATATATGCAGTGTATATCCTAAATCCTGATTGTAAAAATAAATAGGATAAATTGATATGAATAATTAAAATAGTTATAAAAGATTTCTAAATCGTATAAAACATTACTGAATTAATTTCATGTTTAAAAAAGTGAAAACATGTAATTGATTAAATAATAACTCTATCTAGTTGTATGCTATTTAGTTTTTTAACGTAATTAACGGAAAATGGTATATAAGTGACAAAATATTTAAAAATTGAACCTGACGTGAATCGAACACGCAACCTTCTGATCTGGAGTCAGACGCGCTACCATTGCGCCACAGATCCAATTATGCTGATAAAACTGATTATTATTTATATTTTATGAAAACAAATACTGTAATTTTACACAGTCATTTGTTTTTTCTTTACCTAAACCGGAATTTCCCATTTGCATCAAATTTAAAAGAAAAAAAAACTAAGTTAGGAGATATATAGAAGATCCCTATTAAATGGGACAGTTTATATAAAATAATAATTATCATTATAAAATAATATATATATATATATATATACATATATATATATATATATATATATATATATATATATATATTTATATTAATATATAAATTTGGGAGGTGAACAAAAATATAAAATGTTAATATATTTAATTAAAAAAAAAACTTGAAGATGATCACCTTACTACGCAGCATTGATATCTTGGTGTAAGTAAGAGACAAAGACGAACAAAAATCTGTATGTAGCTGGTCAAATGTCGGAGGGTGGTGCCAAAAGAAGTGAGGGGGAGCAAAAGAGAAACTATAAGAATCCTTATGAAGTGTTTTGTGAGGTATATGGAGGAGGGAGGGAAATAAATGCATAAACATGTTCCAACATAGGGAAAGTTGGAGAGACACATTTCTTTATCTATTATTATTATTATTATTATTATTATTATTATTATTATTATTATTATTATTATTTTTAGGTCATTTGTTTTATTAGTTATTCAGGCGTTCCATATCTTGATAAGCTTTTATTGCTATTAGGGATGGCAACGGACGGGGTGAGCACTTGTTTCACTATCCATATCCATTTAAGTACAAAAATTCATTTTCATCCCCATAGACAAATTTAACGGGTATCAAACTTTTGTTTTATCCCCATCTCTAGTGGATAATAGGTATAATCTCGTACCCATACCTATATACATTTTCTTACTACTTCAATATTAATTTTAATTAATTTTTATAAAATAATAAAAAATTATGGTAAAGAAAACATAATATTATCAAATATTCAATATTAGAAGGATGATTGTTTCTTCGATATCAAATATTTTAAAATAAATTATAATTGTTAGATTATAATACCAAATAAAATTTCATGAGAATCAAAACAATTATCAAATTTGCAAATATTAATGAAACATAGTTGATAAAATTTAAAAATATTTTTTTAAAAATATAAAAGAAAAAAAAACATTCAAATTAAAATATATTTTAAAGGTTTGTTTAGTTCAATCTTTTAAATTCTAATTAATCTCTTTTTTATACACTAATAAAAGTCATAATACATTATTTGAACAAAATGATACAAAGAACAAATAGTAATCATAGTAAAAGTTTAAAAAACAATTATAATTGCTTACATTTTAGATTATAATACCAAATAAAATTTCATGAGAACCAACACATTTATTAAATTTACAAACATTAATGAAACCTAGTTGATAAAATTTAAAAATACTTTTTAAAAAATATAAAAGGAAAACAAATATTCAAATTAAAATATATTTTAAATGTTTCTTTACTTCAATCTTTTAAATTCTAATGAATCTCTTTTTTATACACTAATAAAAGTTATAATACATCATTTGATCAAAATGATACAAAGAACAAATAATAATCATAATACAATTTTAAAATAAATTATAATTGTTTACATTTTAGATTATAATACCAAATAAAATTTCATGAGAACCAACACATTTATTAAATTTTCAAACATTAATGAAATCTAGTTGATAAAATTTAAAAATATTTTTTTAAAAATATAAAAGGAAAATATTCAAATTAAAATATATTTTAAATGTTTGTTTACTTCAATCTTTTAAATTCTAATGAATCTCTTTTTTATACACTAATAAAAGTTATAATACATTACTTGATTAAAATGATACAAAGAACAAATAATAATCATAATAATAAAATTTTAACATAGATCTTGTATCTTTTGAACTTCAATTATGTTGGATGGTGATAAAAAAATATTCATGACAATTACATTAAATTTTTATATTGTAGTAAATAAAATTTATTTATACAATTATAGTAAAAAAATTACAGTATGATTGATAATGAGTTAGAAAATAAAAAATAATTAGATAAAATATATTGAAATAGTATTCTACATAATGAAAATAAACAACAAATAAAAATATTAAAAAAATAACAAATGTTTACAAACAATTTGACAGACTATTGAAAGAAATCACACAAAGGAAAACAAACGTATAATTAAGGGTATGATAAGTTGAAAAATATCTTAGAGATTTAAGAAAACTTTTCAAATATCAACATCAATGGTTGAGAAATAACAAAAATTGTTTTAGCGAAACAAAAAGAGTTCTTCAAATGAAACAAAAACTAAAAATAATAAGTAAATTTTTTTTTATATTACCTAGTAAATGAAAGGTTTGTACTATTAAATACTTAAATTAAGAGTATTAAACATTCTCATGTGAAAGGAAAATATACAATAAATAAAAATATTAAAAAATAATAGAAATATTCAAATGTGAGGCATAACATTTTTTTAATTGACATACATCTTTTTAACATAATTACATAAATGGTATGATAAGATGAAGAATATAATTGAGATGCGAATGAGTTTCATGACAAACCAAATAATTAGAAAAAATAAAAAATAATATATATATGATTACTTAATTAATTGTGAATATTTTAATAATTTAAACGAGGACGAGTATTATGGCGGGGATATGTACATCTTCATCCCCATACCCAATTGAAAAAGTCGGGGATTCTCCCTACCCATACCCATACCCAGTCAATGCGGGAACGGGTTCAGGCAATACTCACTATGATACCCCTTTTATTTTCCCTTTCTCTTCTCATTTTCATATACACAAAACCCCTCACAAACTCAACATTCTTCTCTCTTCACTAATCTCCCTCACTTTCTCCAACCGTAGGACTTAAACCTCTTCTAATTCATCTTTTCTTCCTGTTGTAGCAAGCAAGTCTGAAAATCAACCCAGAACACCTCTCCCTAACTGAGTCTCCTTCCTATCCACGTAAGTCAATTTCAATACTCCAATTCTTTCAAATTCAAATTCTGGAAGCTCCATTCTAGCTAAACTGAATTTAGGGTCCTATGCTCACTATGTGAACCTCTATTAAAGTTCCTTAGGTGGTGAATTGGGGTGCCTCACGATTGGAAGTCATCTTTGCTTGTTGGTGGTCATTAGAGGTAAGGGAAGCTAGCCTTTTTCTTAAATTTTGTATAGAAATTGTCCTTGGGAACTTGGATTGCATAATTTTGTGTTTGATTGATGATTAGGATCACTTGTTTGTGTTGAATTGAGATTTTGGTATGAATTGTGGTGCTTTGCATGTGAAAACAGATTGGAATTCTGATGATTTCGCTCAGGCGAGAGCTGCTCTCGCGTGAGCGAAAATACCAAAAATTCATCCCTGTTACTGCGCGAGGTCTCGCCTAGGCGAGCTGGTCTCGCTTGCGCGAGAGTCACTCTCGTCTAAGCGAAACAGCTTAGCCTGAGCGAGAATTCGCCCAGAATAGGAGTTGCTCTTTGTTTGGGACCTCGCTCAGGCGAGAGTGACCCGCCTCAGCGAGACAACCCTCTCGCCTAGGCGAGATCTTCTAGCTTGGGCAAGTTCCACTACAAAATTTAGTTTATGTCTCTATTTTAATTAAATGAAGCTATACTAAATGAAATGTGATGTTTGTTCATTCTATGCTTCGGTTGTTGCGATTGATAGTATATGTGAGGGAATTGTATGGAGTTGATTCATTAGAAAATGTGATTGAATTAGGATTTCAAGGGAAATTCTAAAAGGAGTGTTTTAGTGAACGTAAGGGCATAAGGACTCAGGTTTGGTGATATCATGACGCTTCAATAACCATTAAGACTCATGTAGAGTGTAATGGATTATGTCGTGAGGAGTAGCAGGAGGTCCTAGTCTATGGACCCGATCAATCATAGATGCAAAGAGGATTTACCTTGGGAGTGGTTGGGTGATAACCTCTTGTGCCAAAACTCTGTAGAGTTTGAGAACCGTCACAGGTGTAAGCCACCAAGAGCTCCAATGCCTCTTACGTAATCCGAATATTGAGTCTAGAGTCATGCACATGTATTGTGGTTACAATGGTTTAAATAATTTTGACAGATGTGATAAGTCCTTGATTGATATCAATTATTGAACTGCATAAATTCTCTTAATCAAGTTAGCTTACCCTTTCTTGCCTATGTTTGTTCTCTTGTGTGTTTTTCCCTTACAATGATCGCCTACTTTTGGTGTGAGCAGACTGGATCGGAGTTGATTTGTGGCGTGAGAGATATAGCAGTAGCCTCTATTTCATGTTCTGTTTAAACATTGGGTGTTTTGTCAACCCTTTCTTAGTGTAGGCTAGATTGTCTGTATGTATATATATATATATATATATATATATATATATATATATATATATATAT
>Ga0214543_1013697_pt1 | contig 10006 bp, 5 predicted proteins | sample CNSS2metaG_FD_160094 | JGI IMG/M metagenome (GOLD analysis project Ga0214543, IMG submission 160094) | Root nodule microbial communities from cowpea collected in UCLA plant growth center, Los Angeles, California, USA - CNSS2 | ecosystem: Host-associated > Plants > Roots > Nodule | place: USA...
TATATATATATACGTGCCAATAGTTATTTAACAAGCTAGTAGAAATACTAGCTCTAGTGTAACTATTTGTCTACATTTATATCGTATTTTATGTTGTTGAGTTAAAATTTAATTGTTATGATTTTTATTATTTTACATTTTAACGTGTATGTTAATAGTATATTTTTTAATACATATTTATTTGTGTAATTTATTTATTTTTATGTGGTTTTTGTTTAAATTGAGATATTTTTTAAGAGATTTAGAATTAAGATCGAAGAGGTTTGAAGCTATCAAAATCAATTTTGGTGGTAATTTGGAACCGAGGATGAGAAAAAAAAAAGGAATAAAGTGGTGCCACGTAAATTAAGGAATAAAGTGGTGCCACGTAAATTAAAGGGTATATGGAAAAGTAAAATATGTACATAATGAAAGACAAATCTCCTTATATTGTTATAGATAAATTCCAGCCAAGTTATTTAGCATTTTAGTTTATGGAATTCTTATTTACCATGAGACACGGCCATCCTGCTGGATATGATCGTAATTTATTTTATACTTACTATCTTCTGCGCACCAACACTTAATTTGATCATTGCCCTCTATATTTGACAAATCAACTAGTTGTATTGTATATATCATGTTCCTTTTGAGTTTGTTTCAATTATTGTTACATGAATAATTCGTACTGTGTCTTTTTGCAAGTGATGCAGGACAAGTAAAGCCTGAACAATACACGAATGGAAGTAGATAGAAAATAGCAAATGATGTTTCTGCCTTTATCCTGTTCCCCTGATTTAGTGAATGGTTTTAGGGAAAGGAGGCTACCTATTAAAATAAGAAAAAACCTATTAAGATAGAATGGAAAAGTGAGGATTGAAAGTAAGAGACTAGGACAGGGATAGGGAACACAAAGGAAAGAAGAGACAGAATCATAGTATTAATCCATGAGAAAATATGAAAAATTCATAGTAACGCCTTGTCTATATCCAGGGGGGCCTACTAACCTTGTGGTGGTCAAAATTCAATTTGAAGTAGTTTTCATAATTTCTGAAATGTGTGCTTTCATTTTTGTGAACTATTTTTGTGAAGTTTTCTTGCCATGCTCCAAGCAGGGGTATAGCAGGACAAGGGATTTGTATAGTGAGGAGCTATTGGAGCAATTGCCTGCTTTGCAGCAGCTTCTCTATTGCCTTGTTGGTTGCCGTGTAATATTCTGAACCATGTGGAGATTCATTGTCCTTTTTCTATATTCAGTCCCTCTCTTTCTTCCAAAATTGTTCTATCGGTATTGTATTCATTTTTAAATAATGGCCAACCAATTGTGCTGCGACTTTTCAGCCAGAAGGAGCAGCTGCTAGGAGCTATGTGATACAATATGCCCTGGCCCTGGTATGTATTGTGTCAACATATTCATTTAGAACTTTCAAATTGACTAGAAATAAATTAGTTTTTTTTTTCTAAGAACAATTTTCTAGGTGTGACATTTATAATATATTTCTATCAGTACTCTTATATAGCCATAGCTTGGGGGGAATTATGATATATTATTTTGCAGTTGTTGACTAATGCATAATTTGATTGATCACTTGATCTTAGAAGTTGTGGAACACTTTTCTTTGGTTTTTGTTTATGTGGATGACAACAATGGAAAACTAATTTGTTGGGCTATGAAATTCAAGAATTAACTGGAAAAACAGACACATGTCTAAACTATTTACTGCTTCCTTGAAAAATGGTGGTACTGGTAAAATCCTTCTCCATTTTGGGTCCCTGGTAATGTGAACTGATTTCAATAATCTTCATCTAATACATCCTTTCAGGAAAGGGACAACTGTTATAGTGACAATTTGCTTGCAATGATGGCTCATTTGTAGTTGTAGATTCTTAATTTCACTGATCACACTTGTGTTTATATCTTTCATTTGAAACATTTGTTCGGTTATATTGAAGTTAAATACTTTTAAAGATTCATTTATTAGATGGCTTTGGAATCGGTTAGTTTTGCTATTGATGTGCTTCTTATGATCATTTTAGGTTCTAAAAGAGAGCTTTAAAATTTACTGTGCTATTAATGACGGCATTATCAATCTTGTTGATAAGGTAAACCGACGTACATTAACCTACGCTATACATTAAGTAAAATCTGTACAATGCTGGTAATTGATAATTTTTTATTTCCTTGTAGTTTTTTGAGATGCCAAGGCATGAAGCTACCAAAGCCTTTGATGTCTATAAACGTGCTGGACAGCAGGTTATTTGTATGCCACTCTGCTTTTGTAATATAATTTTCCACGATTCTTGTATTGAGATGCCTGCTGATTACAGGCAGAAAGTCTCTCTGATTTCTATGAAATTTGCAAAAGATTGGAAATTGCTAGGAATTTTCAGTTTCCTGTTTTAAGAGAGGTATATGTCTGTTATTGTACCAATTTAGTGTAACAAGTTCTCGTTCTTTTTAAGTTTTCTCACTGCTTACATTTTTATGTTTTCAGCCTCCGGTATCATTTCTTGTTACCATGGAAGACTACATAAAGGATGCACCTCGACTGGTTGCAGTTTCAAGTGAGCCATTAGTAAGTACATAATTCATTGTTTATAAAGGAGTAATTCTCAGGGTTTCTGATAGGAAAGGGAAAAAGGAGGGGGATCTTGAAAGTATACTATAGGAAGAAAAATAAAAATAGAAACAGTTAACTGGTTAACAGTTAGTTGTTATCTGAAATGAGATGAGGACTTTTTGTAGAAGTCTATATATTGTCATGTATAGGAGAGGAGAGGGGGAGAATGGGAATTTTGTAGATTGAGCTTTAGCTCTTTGTGAAGGGAAACACTTGAGGAGAGAGTGCTCTCCTATTTTGTGTTCTTTTCAGTCTATTCAACAGAAAATATTACTCTCCTTTCTCGGTTCAATTCTGGGTTCCTAACACTTTCTTTATCATTGGCATTTTTTATTAATAGATTCCAGACATCAATGCATTACTTTCCGTAAGATTGAACTTTTGGATTAGGTTCTAGGTCACTAATACTGTTCTTTATCAACAGTTACTGACTTACAGACCAGATGATGTTCCCACAATAGAATACGATAAATTATCTCAAGAACAGGAGCCCTCGGTGCCTGTTGATGATGTTGTCTCAAATTCTGAGCTTGCTCCTCCTCCAGCGTCCCACAACTATTTTGAAACTGGAGACTTGCTGGTAAACTTTAACGGAAGGTTCAGTTATTTCAGATTATGTTTTTCTTCAACTTCATTCTTTATCGTGGTTGCAGGGGTTGAATGACAGTACATCTGAAGCATCCTTGATGGAAGAAAGAAAAGTTCATGCCCTAGCCATAGTTCCTACCGAAATTGGTGAGCTTTTGTTTATCAGCTTTCAAAATTCTACAATTTAGTGAGGTTTGGTAGATAATATGTACGACTGTTTTGTGCATACATATGAATTACCGCTTTAGATTCACAAGCTGATCCGGCCAGAGATTTTGATCCAACCGGATGGGAGCTTGCTCTGGTTACCCCTCCAAATACAACTATTTCTTCAGTCAACGAGACACAATTGGTAGGTCGTCGTTCTTACCTTTTTAGTGTGTTTATTTCCCCTTAAATTTTACTAGCTTCCTAGGCTTTTTCTTTTCTTCAAATTATTCTCACAAATAATCAGATACTAAACATGGGCGTATAATTTATTGATACCATTCACTAAATTCAGTTAGATGTTGGATTTTGAACTGGATCTGTTTTAGACCACAAGCAGGAGGTTTGATATAATTAAAAATTACTTCGTATTCTATTATTGACTTGCAAGATTAATGCATCATATGGTTTTTAAACTACTATTTTAATTTTTGAATTTTATAGAGTTAAATATTAAAATAAAATTAAAAAAACCAAGCATTCGTCATGATTGATCAACTTATGGTGTTTCATGATTCAGCAGTTTGGATCATTGGATAACACGTTCAGGAAACTATTATTTGGAGTCAAATGTGATGTATTGCGGAAGTATAGTGTATGTCTGCTGCTTGCTTACCTTTGTGATATATAGGATTTGTAGTACTGTTTCAGAAGACATAAATATAAATTACTCGTAAGAGGAGTATGTTTTACATAATTCTAGGCATCAAGCTTGTTTATGTCTGCTCTTGATCTTTTATTGCATGACATCATTTTTATCATGTTACACATGGTTTTCTCTTTTCTTAAGGTCGCCCATTCTGTGTACTACTCAATGTCACATTGATTAGTTTGTTTAGTGATTTGCAGGCGATTCCTCTTTTTCACCAGATTAGTATTTCTGATTTGTGCAACTTCTTTTTATGATTCTTAAGCAAAATCAAGAGTTAATTGTTTGGTTATTCACATGCTAGATCGTTAATAAAAATTATTAGCAGCTGTATTTATCAGTTTTTTCTTTTCACTGATTATCAGGCTGGTAGGTTGAATTCTCTCACCCTCAACAGTTCATATGATCAAGGAGCATATATATATCCACAACAACCTGTTTTTGGAGTGCCAGCTCCTAATCCATTTGAAGTTCAAGATCCTTTTGTTTTGTCAACTAGCATCCCTATTGCAACAATTTCTCAACAGCATGTAAATCCTTTCGGTCATTACCAACCATATCACCCTCACCAGCAGCATATGCTGATGAGCTCAGCAAATCCTTTCGAGGATGCAGGATATGGGGCATTTCCTTTGCATCCTGTTTCTCACGCTCATAGTAACAATCCATTTGGAAGCACTGGCATGATATAGGAGCACATTATTTCAGAGATTCAATGTTAGATAGATATGGTTTGTAGGATGAAATGTTTAAAGATAATATGGTCATAATGTCAATCATCTTATAATAAGACAACGGTGGGATTTTATTTTTCTCTGGTTAAATCTCCATTCAAATTCCTACATGCATACGTTTTCAATGTTCACATACATATCTTGAATAGAGATTGTATACATAATGTGCCTTGTTCCATCTCGACGGTTGACACATGATTTTTGAGTAGTATTAGGAAATTGAGGAGGAACAGCTTGGGGTTGTGATCGTTCTGCAGCAAAAATACCACTGATGTACAATGAAAGTGGCAATATAGGTAGCACTTCTATTAAACCTCAAGTATCTGCAAGATGAAATCCAAACTTGGAACAAGTTTCGGCAAAGAAAGGAAATAAAATTCCACACCCTCTTCTAATCTAGACACTACCTAATATATCATTCATTTTTCTTTCCCTGCCTTCAACTTCAACGTTTTTCTTTTTCACGCGGAACCGTTCACATTGCATACACCCTTACTTCAATATTTTCTCCAACAACCCTTCTTTAAAAAAAGCTGATTGCTACCCTGGTCTCGTTGGTGTTTTGTTAGTTCTTGATTTGGACGTAGAATTTGGCAAAAAGTATTGTTGGAAGTTAATGTAGAAATTAAAGTTAGGTAGCTTTTATTGGTATGCATTTTTCTTTTTGTAAAAGGAATCGAGCAACATTGGAAGTTACATTGGTTTCGGATTTATTTTCTAAGTGTGCAATATGAAACTCTTAGATTGAATAATCTAAAATAATAATTATTTATTCAGTGTACTTTAATATTGTATAATCTAAAAGGACAATTGTTGCGTTTTATACTATTTGTAATTATGAATTCTGGATTATACAATACAGAGTGAAAAGAGTACCCCGTTGTGGAACACATTAATAAAATAAAATCATAATTGGCATTATTTCAAAATTTAATCTATTAATGTGAACATAAATTACAAATAAGGCTATCTGTAAGACTCACTTTTCTGGTCTTATGTTAAAGGACAGGGCCTTAACTTTTGGGCCTAAGGGCTGGCCCATAGGGTACCAAAAACCCTTAAACCAGCCTTATTCCTCTCATTCTCTTCAGAAAAACAGCAGTCTCACTCTCTCTTCTCCCTCCAACAGAGCTTTGCTAGGGTTTGGCTCTCATTCTTCGTTTGAGCTAGGAGAACCCCATTTTTTTACATGTAAGTCAATCCCCAACTAATACTTTCTCTTTTCTAGCTCTGTTGTTGCAGTTCCAACTAGAGCTCTTTTAGTAATCTCGTTTTCTGTTCTAGTGTCAGTATTCTAGCTTGCAAATCATTTCTTGGATCTGTAGTAATCCTCTAATGTGTGCTTGTACCTTCCGCTAGCATTCGTCCAGGTAAGGGAAGCTAGAACCCTCTTGTTTGGTGCGATGGTTGTTATCTTGCTTGTGTTTCGTGATTTTTGAGCTTATATGTTGCTATGAATGTATGGTGTGGTTGGCATTATTGTTTGGATGTGAAAATATGGTTGTTGCAGGATGAATAGTGGCGAGACCCGACACTCTCGCCCAGGCGACCCAGCCTCGCCCAGGTGACCCAGCCTCGCCCAGGCGACCCAGTCTCGCCTAGGCGAGACTTGCAGAAACATACCCAAACTCGCGCACGAGCTTTCGCGCAGGCGGAGAGTTTTCGTTTGAGCGAGACACCATCTCGCTTAGACGAGAGAGGCTCGCCTAAGCGAGGACGCGTGGGGGCTTGAGGTATGTGCTACATGTGTAGCTCAGGCAAGGAGGCTCTTTTTGGGCGAGGGGTATCCTCGCTCAGACGAGTAGCGACTCGATTAAGCGAGAATCCGCGAGTCTCGCAGGGTTCCCTGATGACAGTCTCGCCTAAGCGAGACCCTGTGGCTTGGCCAAGACTGGCACGAGACTTCATTATAGAACTATTCCTTTCATGTTTGTTTGGCTTAGTATGCTTTACCTTGAGTTTAAGGTAAGGATTGCATCCTAACACTCTAAGGAGTCAGTTAGTCTCACTTAGAGCGAACTGACTCCTGTGGTAAGAGTAGCAGGAGGTCTGAAATTCATTAAGGGCTAACCTTGTGTGTGAGGGAATTGATTTATTGCAACACTTGTAACACTTGTAACACAGCTCGGGAGTGCAGCTCAGGGGTGAGCAGAGGTATCCACCACAAGTGCGAGATTCCACTAAATCTGACCAGATTATATGTATCCGGATGAGTCGAGTCGAGTTTTAGTGTATTGATTGGGAGGTCATAACGTGCTTGGATGATGTATGTATATTGGACTGTGAAAGTGTATCTGAATGCATGATAAAATCTTTTTGGCTCTAGCTTACCCTTGGCTTGTTTGATTGCTTTGTATGTTGATCTTCTACTTTTGCGATGATCATCAATTTATTGATGGGAGCAAATGCGAGAGGTACTCGAGGTCGACAAGAAAGAAATGAGAGATGATTCTGCTGCATAGTCTATATGGGTTGGATTTCACGTTTTATTTTGGGCTTTTTCTTTAGGGCTATGGCCCATGTACTTGTCGGTCCTTTTAAATTCCCATATGACTCTATCAACTTTATATCTTGATTCTTTTTGGCACTGTGGTGTGCCTGGTTATTGTAAGGAGTGGTGTTTAAACTCCAGGACTGCGCTTCTGTATTATCCCGTGTAACGCTTCCTTTACTTATGACTATAAATTAAATGGGGTGTTACACTATCTATAAATTTGTATTAATCCATTAAAACTGATATTTCCTATATCTAAAACTCACAACAATAGGAATTCTAACAATACTCTAATAGACAATGATACAAATTTGTAACACATTACCACGATCTTAGAGTTTTTATTATACATACTGTCTTATAGATGGCAAAACATGTTAGTCAACTTACTTTTATCCGGTTTGTAATATTGTCATAAAAAATGGGGTGAAGTGAGCTTATCTATTACTCTAAAACATGTTGAAAATCTTGACCCGCCAAAGGACAGAGAGAAAGGTTGACCCATAAAGAAAGAGCTTATTTAAAAGTGTATTGGGACTAAAAGGTCATAAGCTTAAATTAACACCTATCCTCTAGTTGTATATTTGTGTAATGCAAAAGCTGAATACATGACAACTACTTAAGCATGCTATTTGGGTTTAAAGGTTAACGGAGTAACTCAAGCACAAACATAAAAGGTTTGTTGTGTATTGTGACGATCTTGTTGACAGATTTTGATAAAAAATTTTGAAAGTATCAAAATAATATATTCAAAATTTATATATTAAATTATCGTCATTAATATAACAAAAGTATATATAATTTAGTATTGATATCTCCTTGTATGTTTCTCTTTAAAAAATGATAATTTTAAAATTGTATTTGATATGAAACTCATTTTAAATAAGCTTTCTAATTTTATCTCTTCTACTCATTGAATTTTTCCATATTTGAGAACATTTTCCATAAATAAGTTCCAAAGGATTAATATGAAACTGACTACCTGTGATTCTTTGATTCGTAAGAAAGGTTCTCTAATTCAACAATTAGATCTTTATTATCATGTTTTCATGCTTGAAAATATGTGAAGAAGTAAATTTGTATTGTTTTCATCTTCACTTACAGATATTTTTTCTTTTATCACTCTAAAATAAATGAACAAATATATTATTTTATTCTTCATCAATGTACCTATTTAAAAGAAAAAATAAGATTACAAAAAAATTTATAAAAATTTAATCGAAAATTGAGAAACATAATTACTAAAATAATATATGATAATCAAGTCATGTTTAAAAAATAGATATAAAAAAATCTATAATACATAATTTTTCCTTCTATGTACATAAAAAAAACTCATGAGATAAAAAAAATACTAAAAATCAAACTAATATTTCACTATCAAAATACAAGAGAGAGTTACCTTTTTATCAATAAAAATGAAAGAGAATTGATACAAATGAGAGCAGAGAAGATGAATTAGTGTCTAACTTTCTATTTTATTTTTTCAAAAACAAGAATTTATGCAAGACTAGAAGATGAATACAATAAACAATAAGAGAGAAGAAAAAAAATATCTAAATAAATTTTATTTTTCTCTATTATATTTAAGTTTATATTTTATTATTTATTAATATTAAATACTATATTTTATAAAAAAATAAAAATCTATCTAAAAAATTTATTTAAAAAATTTAAAAAATTAACATATATTTAAAAAAAATTAAAAATTTTTGGGGCTATACCCCTACAACACTATGAAGATCCCCTCTGGGTCTCGTGTCTCGCACATGGCAAGAAATCCTCTCTTTTATCGTAGAACAAGACACATAGGTATCCGATACTACTTTTTATGTTTTAATTAAATTATTTAGCTATTAATATTTTGGTATAATTAGTAGTATAGTACTTAGTTTAGGGCTAGAGTGTCAAATAGGTATCCGGTTTTAAAAAAGTGTCAATTGCATCCCAACTTTTGAAAAAGTGTTTTAATTAGGTCCCTTTCAGACAGAGTTGACTAACGCCGTTAGTCAACGTGCCACGTGTCAGTCTGTGGTTTTTTTGATTTATTTTAAAAACATTTTAATTTTTTTTAATTTTTTTAAAATTTTTTTTTTTAAAAATGCCACGTGTCAAGTCCCTGTGTGTGACACGTGGCATTGTCAGTGCCACGTGTCAGTATCACTATCAGATGCCATTGTGTTGATCTCGATTTAGTCCCCATATATGTTTTTTTGTTTCAATTTAATACCTAAGTATGTGTATCTGAGTCAATTTTGTCTTAATTTTTTTTAATAATTAAAATCCATTCTTTTATAAAATTAAAAGTAATTAAGTATAAAAGTTTAACAAAAATTAAGTATTTGATATTTATATTAAAATTTAGTGGTAAAAGTCATTTTATTAAGTCATTTTTAATAATAAAAAAAATTAGTATAACATTCAAACCAATAGAAATTTTGGTTTAAAATTAGTAAGAGACAACATTGTTCTATTTAAAAAAAATTAACAAAAACATGAGTACTTAATAAAAAAGTAATTAATAAAGTAATATGTTAAAAAGTCATTTTTAATAAAAAATATTAGTATAACATTTATATAAATAATAAATTTGGTCTGAAATTGAGGGGAACAATATAAATATTAGTACTTAATTTTGTAAAAATATTTATACTTAATTATTTTTAATCTTATAAAAAATGGATTACAAAAATATTTTAATTATTAAAAAAAATTGGGACAAAATTGAATCAGA
>Ga0214543_1013698_pt1 | contig 10005 bp, 3 predicted proteins | sample CNSS2metaG_FD_160094 | JGI IMG/M metagenome (GOLD analysis project Ga0214543, IMG submission 160094) | Root nodule microbial communities from cowpea collected in UCLA plant growth center, Los Angeles, California, USA - CNSS2 | ecosystem: Host-associated > Plants > Roots > Nodule | place: USA...
ATTATGCTTATTTTATAAAATACCTCTTAATAAACCCAATGACAATTATTGTAGGGGTGTGAGTCACAAACCACCCTTTGAGGGTTTACCTAGTGAGTGTGATGGTGGGGCCGCCATTGTGAGACATTGGCAAGTCTCTAAGTGACACTCATGAAACAAGATACATGCACAAGACCGTAACGTGCACCCACTGATTAGAACCTATAATGAACACCGATATTGTATGTGTTATTTACTAAAATTCGACCACAGGGGATGTAGTTCAAGACAATCAAGTCTCTGCATTTTCTCAAGTGAAAGTTTATAAGCACTAGGTGTAAGGGTCAGACCCGGAAGGTTCCTTACACTAAACTACAATATTTTGTTTTAAAAGATAATATATTTTTTGTTTTATTTTATTTTTTTTAAATTATGTGGGGGATTGTTAGAAATATTTTAATATAATTTAAAAAAGTAAAATAATTAAAATAAAAATTCTACTGTTACTCATGTTTTTATAGACCTTTAATTTATGGGTTAATATTTTTTATGGCTAACGACTATATTCTTATTACTATTTACTTCTTTGTCTCCCTTTTCTACCTATAAATACCACCTAGGTGTATGGGGAAAGACACAACAACAAACAGAGACAACAAACACTAGACTTTTTCTTAAAAGTGTTATTCTTTATTCTTTATATTATCTTTAAGACAGTGGTGTTCATAAGGTTCGGAGATCCTTCGCTGCACTCGATCGATCTGACAGGTTGTTGTATCTTGGGAGAAAAACACATGATTTGAAACACATATGAGTGTGTATTTGTTTAGCCCTGTGTAGTAGGGACGTTTTCTCTCTAAGGATAGCGTTATGCGTGCCTCAACCCAGGATATTTCTATTCCTTTCCTTGTTTATTTTTATTTATTATTTTTATTATAATTGTTGATCTCTTATTAATATTCATTGATTTATATATATGTTTTAGTATTACTATTGATTTAATAATTATTATTATATCGTTTTATATTTGTATTATTATTAGTATTAATTGAGTAATAATTTTTCTAACAAAATTAACTATTTATCCAACGAAATTTTTTTGTTTTGAGTATTTAAATGTAATTGCATATCTTGTCAAATATAAAACCCTTGATTATATAATAGTAATTTTATATTAATTTTATTCACAAGTTCATTGTGTAATATTATTTATTTATATTAGTTTAGCCATTAAAGTGGGTTGCTAAATTTGTACATGCTAAATTAAAAATAAAATACAATTGGTTATGTGAAAAAACAAAACTTTTTACATTATTTTAAAGGCATTTAATTTAAAAGAAGAGTTTAAAAAATTATTAGTTATTTTGAATATTATGCTGATAAAAAAATTATTTTGATATGATAAAGAAAATATAAAAGTTATAATTTTGTTTTATTTTTCAAGTAGGACAAGCGATGCATCAAGGTAGCATCGGTGCTAGGATCAATCATCATGATTGAGGTATTATCTATTTTAGAATTTGGAGTTTCGTCACGATTTTGCCTATAAGAGGAAGGTGTAATTGAACTCTCATTGGCCTCGATTCCTAAGCGATGTGAGATTATTAGATGTATTGTAATAAAACCTCCAATTGAGGGCTAAGGAAGTTTTGTCCCCATGGTAGGCGTCAATATTTCAACCTCAAGTTTGTTGAGATAACATTGCTAGGATCAATCACTACATCAAAAGTATTGTTTGCCTTGGAACTTGGAGTTCCGTCACAGTTTTGTCCTTCAAAGACATCTTAAAGGGTTGAAGTATGAAGGGTCTTTAAACTGCCCTTGGCCTCAAATCCTATGCGATGCGAGACTATTGGGTGTACTGGAACAAGCCCCTCAATCGAGGGCTAAGGGTTAATCATTAGGGTTAATCACCACATCCGAGATATTATTCGCTTTGGAACCTAGAACTCCATAATGATTTTATCCTTACACAGTGTCTCAGAGAGTTGAAGGGGGAAAGGGTATTTAAACTGCCATTGGTCTCAACTACTAGGCGATATGATATTATTGAGTGTGTATTGGAACAAGCACCCCAATCGAAGGCTTAAGAAGTTTTCATCCCACAAATGATGAGTGTTCCAATCCCAAGTCCATTGAGATATGATCGTTAGGGTTGGAACATTGATGTGTGTGTGATGATGGCCTAGTTCGGGATCAATCATACCAGTATGTGTACTGGTTCGACTATAGTACCAAGTGTTGTATCCACAGGAATTTGATCAACTTCTTATCAAAAATTCGTGATGTATTTAATATTTGTAAAAGATAGAAATGTTTGGCTTTTAGAATGATAATGATCCAGAACTTAAAATAAAGATAAAATAATGTGACACAGATAAAATAAAGTGTGTTGGGATTAGATTTCACTCTCATATTCTTATGCAAGATTATCATTTCATTGAATTATCAACATTCATTCATTGTTCCTAGAAGTACACTAATGTAATCCTTGGCCTATGCCTCGATCACCAAGATGTAAAGACATTCAAACTCAGTGTGATGTCTTAATCTTGACGAAGGAACACTTTGCATTATTGATTAAGACTCTTTACTCTAACTAAGTCATATATGGACATCTTTGCCTCATAATAGCCTTAGATGACTCAATTGGATCTGTAAGATAAGCTAGCTTTCGCCTAACTCAAGTTATATATGCAATGGATGATTGATCAATTCATCACACTTGAAACACAAACTGAATCACTTAAACATGAACGAAGTTGAATAAAACAGTAAAATAGTACCATTCATAAGTTCAGAAGAGCCACATCCAATCTCATCAATTGAAAGTTCAACAACTCATGATGATTCTGACAAATGATCCTAGGAGAAGTTGCATCTTCCTCATGTCTCCTCTAACTTAAGATTTTACAATAGAAATGGAAGAGAGAGACTCTAGAGAGAAAAACTAAATGTACAATGGAATTCTAGATTCGCTTTTGGATCAAATGTAAAAGGTCTGCCCTTAGAAAAATTTGGTTAGTTCTGTCGCAACCGAGATCGGGGCGGGACGACCCAAATAAATTAAAAAGGTACAGAGGAGTCGCCACCATAATTTATTATGAAAAACTATAGAAAAACCTTAAAAAAGAATGATCTTCGAAACCAAATTTGGATTCGGGAGTCGGTTACGTGTGGGGAAGGTATTAGCACCCACAACGCCTGTCTTAAGACTGTTCTCTCTTTAATTAAGTGTGCAAAGTAGAATTTGATGCTTAAAATATTTTTTATTCCCCAAAAAATCAAACAAAATAAAAAAACACATACAAAAATATTAAAGATTAAAACAAAATTATTTTTTTTATTTTTTGGGCCCGACGAGGATTGTACCTCGCTCCTACGTATTTTCATTTGGAAAATTAGGGATAACATAGTTCTTTGTACAAATATTTGTTGTTTCATATTATTATTATTTTTTTTAATTTTAGATATATATATATATATATATATATTATTAATATCAAGAGAACTCGAGATTCTACATGATAAAAGATTTAGTTATCAAGCAAATCCGAGATTTGACATGATATTAAAAATAATTTTATATTTTTATTTTTTATTGTTATTAATTTCCTTTTAAGAACAAAAAAGAATTAAAAGCCTACGAAGAATTTTTGATTACCAAGCAAGTTCGAAACTTGACATGATATGCAATACTTATATCAAAGAAATAATATAATATTTTTATTTTTTATTTTATTTATTTATTTATTTTTTTGTTTAGAGAGAATTAAAGCCTACGAAAGAAACCTTTTTATTTATCAAGATAAAAATAAAGGGAAAGAGAAAGGTTGAGCACATCAACGACAAACCCAAAATTATCTAACATGAGAACCCCAAACACATTTAATCATACAACAGTTCAAAACGATACATCTAATACTATATACAATTCTAAACTAACAAATGGCAAGTTCTTTAATTTTTTAATATTTCTGAATCACTTCCATTAAAAAAAAAATTTCTACAAGAGGAAACAATGGATACGTGTCAATCTCTCAGAATTTTGAACATTAAAATTTAAATCAAAAATCAAACACTCTCACTATTTTTTTCTGACCTAACGTGTCCCATACACAATTCCTCTTTCTCAGCCTCTTTCAAACCTCTTTAGCTTCTTCTTTCTCTTTCTCACATTCAAACCTCTTCAGCTTCTTCTCTCTCTTTCTCACTCACACACATTCAAACCACAGTTTCTTCTCTCTCTTTCTAACTCACACATATTCAAACCTCTTCATCTTCTTCTCTCTCTTTCTCAGTCGCACGCAACATCATGGTTTCCAGATAAACTTCATATTCTTCTCACTCACAGATAACATCATGGCAAAGAGTTCATCTTCTTCTCAAGCAAAGAGTTCATCTTCTTCTTATATTTTCTTTTATCTATGTGATTTTTGTGTTGATGCTAACTTTTTTTTTGTTTAAATGCTTGAAATGAAGAGGTCGAAGACATGCAAGAGTCTTAAAGAAACATCAGACATTTTCTGGGTTCTTTCTTTGTTCTTGATGATTTTCAAGTGTTATTTTTCTCTGAGATCTACATATTTTGGTTGGGTGAATTTTTCAGATCTACTTTTCTTTGTTGACCAAATGTGTTGGATCGAGGTTTTTGTCTAAGATCTACTGTTGTATGGATTTGTTATTCTCAAATCTACTTTTGTTTTGGTTGATTTTTTCCTCTGATATTCTTGAGCACCTTCACGAGACTTAAAATAAGGTAACCACTTCTCATTTTATTGTTCTTCTACCATGTTCTCAGATCTACTTTTCTTTTGGTACGAGATGTGTTAGATTTGGGTTTTTCTCTCAGATCTATTTCTCTTTTGAATGGTTTCGTTGCTCTCAGATTTTCTTTTCCATGTATACTGTTCGATGGATTGTTTTTCTCAGATCTACCTTTATTTTGGTTGATGTTTTGCTATGAGAACCTTGAGCAACTTGACGAATACAAAAAAGGTAACAAGAATTCTGTTTTTTTTTCGTTCTTCTACCATCTTCGACTTTTTTCTCTCAGATCTATTTCTCTTTGAATGGTTTCTTTGCTCTCAGATTTTCTTTTCCATGTATATTGTTCAATGGATTTTTTCTTCTTAGATCTACCTTTATTTTGGTTGATGTTTTTCTCTGAGAACCTTGAGCAACTTGACGAATACAAAAAAGGTAACAAGAATTCTGTTTTTTTCGTTCTTCTACCATCTTCTCAGACCTACTTTGTTTTCTATTATTTTTATTTTTGTTTCTCATGGATATTTTTATCTAAGATCTACTTATTTTTGTCCGGTGAATCAAATATTTGGAAAACACAATAAAGGTTGAATCTTTGAACCTTTCACTCTTTGACTACGACAATAAAGGTACACAAGTTTTATACCGTGCTGAATCCTTTGTTCTTCTGTAAGATTTGAATGATTTTTTATTTTTTAAACTGATGAATGTATATTTTTTGCAAGGTGGATCAAATCAAATATTTGAAGAACATAGTAAAGGTTGAATCTTTCAACCTTTCACTCTTTGACGACGACAATAAAGGTACGTAAGTTTTATACTTTGGTAAGTTTTATACTTTGACTGATATTCTCTTCTTCTCTAAGATCTAATTTTTTATTTTTTATTTTTTAAGTTTTTATTCTTCAGTTTTGATTTAAATTTTAAATTCCTCAACATATTTTTAAATCTGGTAGATCATTCATCTGTTTGAGACAACAAAGATACAATTTTTTCGTCTTCTTTCTGATGTTTTCTACTTCTACCATATTTAAGTACTTCTGCATGTCTTTTTTTGCTGTGATGAATGAAGTTTTTATTCGAGATGGATGACATGTTTGAAGAAGACAACAAAGGTACAACCTTTTTTCTTCTCTCGGATCTTTTCTACTTCTACCATTTTTATGTACTTTCTTATGTATTTTCTCTTTAATGAATGAATGTTTTCTTCGTCTGTAGAATTTTTTTTTGCATATAGAACATTATAGTAATGAAGGTTTTCTTTCAGATCAATGAATTGCTCGAAGAAGACAACAAAGGTACAATTTTTTCGTCTTCCATACAAAGGTAGGATCTTTGAAGAACACCAGAAAGGTACAAGCTGTTTATCTTTCAACTTCTATCGAATCTTGTCTTCTTCTACTAAATATAATTCCTTTTTTTTAGATGAATGATTTGTTTGAAGAATACAGGTTGGTTGTTTCGCGAAAAAAAAAATTTAGTGAGGTATTTTCGCAACAGTGGACTTTCAACTATTGTGTTCCATGGACCACTAGACCAAGTCCAATGCAATTTTGTGATAACAACGTCTGTGAAGATAGGTCATGGCTGGAAAAAGTTTTGTGCCTTTCACTCACTAAAGGAGAAGGGTTATGTTATTTTTGAAGTTGAGAGTGAAAAAACAAGCATGCATGTAAAAGTTCTTTATAATCTACCATATCTTTAATATTTGTAGTTTACTATCTTCTCAAAAATATTAAGTAACCTGTCATTTTTTTGTTATTTTATATTTTATGTACTTTCAGAAGAGTCATTAGTTAAATTGTTAAGAACTTTAATGAAAGTAATGGACAAAAATAAATAATAAGAACTTTTTAAAATATTGTTCAACTTTTAAAGATATCATGTTAATATGATTTTTTTGTATCACAATATATTCTTTAATAATATGAAATAAAAATCTATGTATGAAATTAATGGATAAAATTAATTATTACAAATTAAATAAATTAATTTAAATTGAATAAATATTACAAATTAAATAAATTGAATTAAATTAAATTAAAAAAATATTAGAAATTAAATGTTTTACCATCATTAATGCTTTTCATATTCCAAGATTACAATTACATTTAATGTAAACGTATTCCAAGATAAGCTGACATTTCACACTCTCAAGAAACATTTGCAAAATCTCTTTGTATTATGAAATCTTTTCTAATTTCAACTCATGGAATCTCTTTCTATTTAAAATTTGAAAAGTAATTACTTTTGAAATAGCACTTAATAATATTTGTAATTTAACTTATGTAATTAATGTCACATAAAACCGTCATATCAATTACAACACACTTTTTTTGCATTTCAAAATTTTTTAAATATAATTTGAAAATTAATGAAGAAATTTAATTTGTAGCAATGATAAATTGTTTTGTATTACAATGTATATGATAATTTACATTGCTCAATAATTTTTTTTCATCTTCCAACACCTTTTGTAGGTAATTAATGTCACACCTAAGCCAGAAATGATTAACATTTCATATCAAATAAATTTAAATATTTATAAATTTATTTTTATAACATATTTTCTTTTTATCTTTGCAGTTTTTGCAAAAACATGATAATATAAATTGTTCGGGTTTAGATCTAAATTAAAAAAAATGTATTTAAAAGTGTATGCTAATGACTTCTCTAATAGGTTAAAACGTTTCATTTGTATACACTTTGTCTATCTTTTATGTAAGCTAGGAAGCATGTGAAAGAAGGTTTATACTTCTAATGACTTAGAAGAAGATTTTCATATTGAATTTGAGTGTGATGATGTTAGATATAATGAAAATATTAAAGTTCTATGTGTTTAAGTACTATGTCACTTTTAAGTGTTATTTTTACTTTAGTAATGTTAATATTACTATATTAATTCCATTTTCTACACATTATTTCATTTTCTTCACATTATCTAAAGTTATTCACATTATCTATTAAATTTTTTTATAATTTGTAATTTGGATAATAAATAAGGAACTTTAAAATTTAAGTTTAGTTATCTTTATTATATAAAATATTATCACTCACATAAAAAATGTATTACATGAAATACCAACCTAACATAAGAATTTTTTTTTTAAAGTTTAATGTAGGTTTCTTCAAGAAGCTTTTTCATTTTCCAAGGAAGCAATTAATATTAGCAACAATCAAAATTAACTTTTCATTTTCCCAACGTTACTCCAAGTATCCATAATTACTTATTAAAGAACTAATGTTTATTGGACTTCATGCACTGATAACACATGGTTCTCAAAATTTAAGAAAGTTTTCTCTCTTCCAAGACATCTTTCTCATTAATTATGGCATATTAAGAAAGTAATTATTTTTTGTGTCTCGGTGCAATGCCATATATCTATGTGCATTTCAACCCAAAGTCTGAAAACACTAATTATGAATAACTTTTTACTTTGCATGTTCCCACCAAATAAATTGGTGTTGGAAAGAATATCAAGAATTTTTCTGAATATGAATAATAGTTATACCAATATCTGCAAATCAAACACTTCTCACTTTTTCAAGGATTAGTTTACCTATTCCAAGACATTTGCATTAATAATTATTAAAACTTTAAATATCAACATTACAAATGATGTTTTGTGACACTCAATTCACCTCCAAACATTATAGTGTTATCTACACATCTACCACATCCATCTAGATACAATGTACTTTACATATTTCTACAACCTAATTGATTTAATGTATTATAATTTATAATTAATAGTAATTTAATTTTTTTAATTTAATCTCTTTATAAACGTTTCAAAACCTCTCAATTTGCCATATTTATTCTCATCTTCCACCATCACCTAATGTGGATTTAATTATTGAATTAGCTGTCTATATTCTCCATGGTTAGAATTTGAATTTTACATAACTGAATTCAAAATTGAAACCTTGTTACATATCATAATTTAGTCTTCAAGTATACAATATTTTTATTGAATTTCTAATTTAAATTGGACTCTCTAAATTTAAATTGTTTAAAAGAAATGTAAGTTCTTATATTTATAGTTATTAAAAAAAATCATATATTTGATTTTGGATAAAAATATTAAATATTTCACACCATCTGTCTTAATTATTATTAACATAATTACTGTTACTATTATCATAACTATAATTCTATCAAATAATTTTTAAATGTTAATGTTATTATTACTATTGATATTGTTATTATAATTATAACCTATTATATTATATTTTAATTTATTTCTTTAATTATTTTTCAATCATTAATATTAATATTGTAATTATTACTATTGTTAATTAATCAATTATTTTATATTTTAATTAATTATTGCTATCATTAATGCTAAAAATATTAGTTTTATTTAATATTATTATTTAAATTAATAATTATATTTTAATCAATTATTATTTTTTTTATTATTATTATTTACTTATGAATTTTACATTTGGATTTCCTCTAAATTAAAATCTTTTATTACACTTTATTATTTTATTAACAGAATTTGTTGTAATATTAAATTACTTTTTAATTATGATAATGTCATGTTATTTTAATCACAAAAAGGTTGTAAAATCTTATTTTTAAATATAATAAATACATATTTATTAATAATTATAAAAACTAACTTTTAATGGTGAACATTCATAAATACTTGCTATAATAAAATGTAATAATAAAATTTAAAATATTAAGTTTTAAAATATAAAAATTTTAATAAAAATTTATTTAAAATATTTTTAATCAAATCTTATTATTGTAAATTTTATAATAAAATGTAATACTAAAATTAAAATTATTAAGTTTTAAAATATCAAAATTTTAATAAAATTTTATTTAAAATATTTTTAACCAAAATTTTATTATTGTAAATTTTATAATAAAATTTAACATATTAAGTTTTAAAATATCAAAATTTTAATAAAATTTTATTTAAAATACTTTTAATCAATTTATTAAAAATTTATTTTTAAAAAAAAGTATATAAAACTTTAGAAAATATATAAAAGTTAAAATTAAATAAAAAAAATCAAATCATTTGTAAACTGACCATGTCATATAATTAATTAGTAAACTGACATATTTTTATAAAAAGGAAGTCAAAATGACCCATTTTTGTAAAAAAACCAAATTTGTTAAATATTTATAAAATTGCAATTAATTTTTTTTATTTCAATTGTAATTATTACTTTTTATTTAAATTAATTTTAAAATATTATTTGTAATGTTTTTTATTTTAAATTATAACTTTTTATTTG
>Ga0214543_1013701_pt1 | contig 10002 bp, 6 predicted proteins | sample CNSS2metaG_FD_160094 | JGI IMG/M metagenome (GOLD analysis project Ga0214543, IMG submission 160094) | Root nodule microbial communities from cowpea collected in UCLA plant growth center, Los Angeles, California, USA - CNSS2 | ecosystem: Host-associated > Plants > Roots > Nodule | place: USA...
TTTTTTTTTTTTTGTGTGTGTTTATATATATATATATATATATATATATATATATATATATATATATATATATATATATATATATATATATATATAGGCAAATATGATGTAGAAATTTTGTTTATGAGAAATGAGAACAGCAGATATAAATCATGAGATAGCATTTCATCTGTCAAACTTCTAAAATATTGTACATGAATTTTTTAAGTGCTCATATATCATGATCACAGATTAAATTTTACAAATAAAATTAGATAATATTTTATTTTTAGAAAAATGTGCACGACTTTTTTAAGTGGTCATGTCCACTACTTAATTTTAAACATAATGTATGGTTTTATGTTGGGTTTATAGTTCTCACTTTCACCTTAAGAAATGTTCTCATTTGATACAAGGGGAAATCACCTTATACTGGTGTATAAGTTAAAATATTCTTACTATTAACTTTGTATAAAATATATATCTCATCTATCCAACTGTTACTACATGTTACCCAGATTGTTTGTGCCAAGTTTTATAAAATTTTAACACTACAATAAGATAATCAGTGATTCTCATTTTCACATGTTTCAAATGTATATATTATGTAATTTTGATGTACACAAGTGAGATATCAAATACTTTTGGATTAATCTAAAATTTTGCAGTTAATATATATATATATATATATATATATATATATATATATATAATAGGAATTTTTAACCCAATGGTGAGTTTTAGAATAGCTTTTTTAATAAAAACTGTTGAATATAGTGTAACAATGAATGCTCATCTGGTGTGAAGGTTCTGTGGTCCTATGGGATATATCTCTCTCTCTATATTTCTGGCATATAATTGGTTTCTTTTAGTTTGACTTGCTATGTAAACTTATCTTCTAGTTGGGCTCTTTTGTAAAGCAGATATCGAAATCTTATTGAAAGAGCCTTACGAGCCAGGCTTGTATATGGGAGCCCAAATATGAATCGTGCTGTTAGCTTTGAATATATGAACAGGCAATTAGTTTGGAATGAATTCTCGGTACTTCTTCCCCTCTTCTTAAATTTATTTGTACTTAATTTGTGGATTCTTGTGGGTTAGATGAGATATTTCAGTTATTTACTAGTTGAGACTAATGATAATTTGTGAGCGTTTGGATTTCAGTTAGAAAGTAAAGGTTTTTGAATTCTACTGGAGTTGAAAAAAGGCAACATATTTTAGCTTTTTAGTCAACTGGAGTATGAGATGAATTTTGCTTGATTAAATTTGAAAAATTGTCAAACATGTTGTCAAAGTGTGCAATAGAAACTGAAAGTTGGGTTTGAGTGTTCCAACTGATCCAAACATACACTAAAAATGGTTGTGGCTATGTTGCAACTGGATGTGTTCTTCTGGTTCTGATAACAAGTGAATTTGCAAGAATGTTTCACATCCGAATTTACAATCCATTGGAGCTAATTCTCTCAGGTTCTGATGGCAGGAAATGTTACTGTTGCTTCTTCCTCTTCTTAATTCATCATCCGTGAAAAATCTTCTCCGACCTTTCTCAAAAGATAAATCATCAAGTTCATCCGAGGATGGTTCAGCATGTCCCATTTGCCTGGCCACTCCAACCATTCCTTATGTTGCTCTACCTTGTCAGCACAGGTACATCACTGCAGAAACTTCTGTCATAACAATTTGGTGGGATTATGGAATGTTCATATATGCCAACCTTTATGTATATATACACGCTTCTCATGAAAAGTGAAAAATGACTAAACAATTGTTCACATTTTGTGTTGCAGATATTGTTACTACTGTCTTAGGACACGATGTGCTGCTGCTCCATCATTTAGGTGTTCCAGGTGCAGTGAGCCAGTTGTTGCTATGCAACGGCATAGTGGTGGCCCCACGGAATGATTGGTTGTTACTAAGAAACAAGGAAACAATGTTAGAGTTAGGGAACATTTGATCAACCTACATAATTTAGCATATAAAAATACTACCTGAAATTGTGGTGGTATTCTTTTCTTCTTACTTTCTATTTAGTTGGTTTCTCCCTTGTATTAGCATTCTCATTTAATTGGGAAAACACATCAAATTTCTTCATAGCATCATCACTGTACTCGGTTGAGTGGGAAGCATTCTTTCCCTTGTACCAGCAATGTATCATTCAGTTACGTCTCATACGTTTCTTTCTCTTCTGCAACTTAAACTTCATACTTGTAAGTTCTCTGTGTTGTGATTAGTCTCTTATCAACTTAAAAAGCTAAACTGTTTAAAAGGGCCATGATATCTTTTACAGTGTGTAGTAACTAAATTGATTTCAATTATAGTTAGTATATATTTAATTTTATTATCTAAATTTGTACTACGGAGTTACTAGATGGAAATAAACAGTAAATCTAAAACTCAAGTGCCACTTTTTACCTTTTAACTGGTTTTTTTTCTGATATAACTTCGAGAATAAATTTTGTACTTGTTCTCGTAATGTCAAAACTCAATCACATGACATTAAAAAAAAAAGTTTGGTTGATTGAAAGTATTTTGCTTATACTTCCATCAGTCTTAGACTCTTGCCCAATCTGTGATCAATCTTAACTTTTAATCAATCTTGGTTATCATCATAACTAGGTTTTTACAGCAGAATCTTTGGAATTTTAATTCTGTTAATGTGAGTATAACATTAAATGAGATAACAAGAATATAATTACACAGTGAAAGTAAGGAGAAATCATGTTTGGTCTACGATGTACACATGAGAATGTTTAAAGCTTGTTTTTCAAGTCACCTCAAATAATTGAATTGTGGGATATGAATTGGAGTTTGCTGCTTTAATATGTTACAATGCATCTTACTCATGTCTCATCCTTTTTCTCTCGCTCTTACAATGTCTGTTATTGAGAGAAAAAAAGGGTTAAAAGTTCAATTAATTTGGATTATCTTTTTTAAATAAAGGTTGTGGGTAGAATATTTGACCAGGATGTTTCTTGACACAGAAACCACCCGATGGAGCTTTTGACTTCAAAATTTGCGGTCATAATAAGCAGGGCCAAGCTTAAAAATTATTTGTGATAAGAGAGATCAACAACACAAAAAGAGAAAACAAGAAACAAAATCAACAAGGTGTCAAACTCAGTCTCAACCCTTTTTCCTCTTTTTCTTTATGATTTTTGTTGTTTCCGTGCATGATTAAGCAAAAGTTCACAATTGATTAAAAAGGGGTTGATAGATATCACTTAGCTTCTGGTCCGTTGGAGAGGCATAAACTTTCTGGTTATTATTGAATATTCTTGAGTGGAAGACCAATGGTCAAAAGGAATCCATCTGATCCAATTCTTATCCCTTCTTCTAATAATCATCCATACATATGACATGTGGTGTGTTGAATTCATAACCTTTGTTCAACAGTGTCAAATGCTGTGATGAGCCCAACTTCTTTTCCTTTTCCTTTTACCATGTATGAGGTTATCATCTTTCCTTTTCATGGATTCTTAATGTGCAGAAAAGAAAAATGTTCTTGCAAAAGATGCACACTAGACCATCTTCCGTATACTATGAGACTCACATCACATCACTAATAATTTCATAGAAACTGTTCATAAATGTTCTTACAAAGCAGCATATCACCTTATTATTCCTTAGTTCTTATATATCTTCTTATAATTTCGTCGGAAAACATACTTATACAAGATACTTCAACGCTCAAGTAAGTTATTAAATAAGAAATCAGAATTGTAAAAAATGTTATTAAAAAGATCTCAACAATTTTATCTGATTCCTTTATTTATATATCCTTAATTGATTTTTACCTTTCTATCTGTCTTATCTGTCTAATTACGGTCTAATCACTTAATAATCTTCTTAAAAGTTGTTAAAAGTTGTTGTAGTATTGTATTTGATCTTGACTCCTAGTTTTTTAAATTCTTGTAACTAAAGAAAATAACACGATATAACCTCATTAACTAAATACTTGTTTCTGGTTTGGTTGAATCTGTTTATGCTGTTACAAAGCAGAGAAATAAGTATAAACATATATATACACAGTATAGGACCAAAACACACGTATATACGTACAAGGCCATGTGCTGGTATGGATCTAAAACTTGTTGTTTGGCGTTTGGTAAATGTAATTTTCCTTGTTCTGCATCTCTCACATTCTTTTCCCATTTTTGGATCATAGTGGACAGAGTTCCTGATTTTTTGGTCGGAACTCGCTGTGTGGTGTTTGTCTCAAATTATACCAAAACCATCACATGCAAAACCTTGTTTAGTGTCAAATTATTAAGGTGACATCACACACACAACAAAGTTCAGTTCCAACAAATGACCAAAAGAACTCAAACACTAAGGAGAAGAAGCATTTTGTCCAAAACCATCATCACAAAAGGTATTATTCTTCAAATAAAATCGATTCTTGAAGTGAAATAATTCCTAATACATGATGAATATGAAGGTGCTAGCATATCTAAATGGTTTTCACAAAAATCTTACCTACCAAACAACATAAGCATTGCAAATTGGACCTAGCTAGCTTGCGCATGCTTTGTATCGAACATCTTGTCGGCAGAATCCTTAGATAAAATTCACTCATCAGATTCCTAGGTAGCAAAAAGTTGAAAAACCTAAAACACTGTTTCTTTTGTTGTCTGAAAATTTGATCAAATCCACTATTTAAAAGAAAGAGTTCACATAAGTGAAGAAAAATAGAAATGAAAATTTAATATTGGGAGTTTTTTTTTTTTTTTTTTTTTAATTTTTTAAAAAAAATTTAGTAAATATCACAAATGTTTATAAACATATGAAAATATTGGTGAAGCTTAGGTATTCATCAAAAATAGAATATGATAGGGACAAAAAGATATAGGTTTTCATGGACGGAGGTTAAATTATTGGTTGTCATTGATACACATGTTGCAATATTGGACAACAATTTATAACGTAAATATTATTTTGAGGATTTCAATAATTTAAAACAAAAGATATTATTCAATGTAAAATGAGTTAATATTTTTTTTTCTGTGATTTTTTTTTTGTTTTATATTTGGTCTTTCTAAAATTGAAAAATAGTTTTTTTTATCCTTATAGTATGTTATATGATAATTAACTAATTACGTATTGGACATGTTAAATAGAACGGCAAGATAATATGCGTATGAGTTTAATTAGTCGTATGGTAGTCATTTTTATTCAAATGTGTCAGTTTGGTACCTGTTTTTAAAAAAATGTTAATTGAGTCATAACTTTTGAAAAATTGACTTAATTAAGTCTCATTCAGACAAAAATTATTAACGTCTTTAACTTTATTCATGACTTTTACCACTAATTTTTAATATAAATATCAATACTTAATTTTATAAGTCATTTCAAATATCAATACCGTTAATAACATTAATAATTTTTTTCTAAATAGATCTAATTAAGGCATGTTTTCAAAAATTAGGACTCAATTGACACATTTATAAAAACAGTATTAAACTGACACATTCAAATAAAATTGGATATCATCTGACTAATTAAACATATGTGTATGTGTCACTTAACAAAACAAATGCTATTAATTTATGTTGTAAATGAATATCAGGACCAAAGAGGATTTAAATGTTAAGGAGATAAAAATCAATGAAATAATTTAGAGTGATTTCAAATTGTATACATTTTTTAAAAGAATAAAAAGACTGATTTCAAATTTTATAGGAATAAAAATATTTTTTTATAAAACTAAAATCAAAAGTCACTGACTTTTGTAGGATTAGTAAGTCATAAATTATATAGTGGTTCTTGTTAAATAGATGAGGTCTTTACATTTTTTTAATTATTTAGATCTCAATTAAATAAATTTGATTTATCAAGTAATATATTTGCATAAAATATTTATGAGGTTATATAATTATCAACATTTGATGTACTTAAACTTTAGTACAAGATCATTAATTATCAAAATACTCCATTAATGTGATCTTGTAGCGTTATTATTTCTACTAATAAAACTATTTATATAATGGTTACAATATTGAAAATCCATTTATAGTCGTTAAGTTAATATATTGAAGCAAAATTCTTGAATAATTTGTTAATTCTTTTTTCTTTTAATACTTGAATAATTCACTATTTTTACTTTAAAAACCACTCGATTGAGAAAATAAAGGATGAAATTGTGGAATTTGATGGTTCAATTAAAATTTATATGTAGAAAAAAATTCTTTCGCTATTTCTTTATTATTAACTTCAAATTAAAATTTATTGTTATAATCATTTCAAATCTTAATTCAAATTTACCACCACTAATAACTATTGACGCACTACCATCCATTCCTATAATAACAATTATATATTATATATTAATTTACAAAATGATTATTGATATTCTATCGTTATTTTCCATTTAAAATTTTGAAGTTTTTTATTGCTAGGGATGGGTTTTAACTAATAATTTTAAGAAGTCAAAATATATTTAAATACATAATATAAAACAAATACACTTTTTTTAATCACCAAACAAAATCACAAATATTTTAGTCTATGCAATATGCATTACGAAAAACTCTTTAATTTCAATTTTTTTATCTATTAAGTCATGTCTATATGATAGGTAAAATATTTCTTATCAACAATATATAATATAAATGTTTCAACGATTTAACTGTGTTTAATAATAGTGTTTTATTTAAATTGACTTAAATTAGTATTTTAGTACACACAATAAATATTTATTTTTTACAACTAAAATTTATAATGAATAAATAATATTGCATATATAAATTATTAAAATTTAAATTTGAAACAAATAATATATATATTAAAAGGGCTTTCATTGAATCAAATTCCTAAAGTAACACAACTGTCCTGCTAGTTGCTCCCTTTAAAGATAAGTAATATTATCATATTATAGTTTTAAAATATTCACTCCTTTCTCTTCAACTTGATCAATGAAGATAGGTCAAAATGCATATCAAAAACTTGTCACCTGACCTAGACAATTTATTAAAAATGTCACACTCTACTTTCTTTTTAAAAAATATTTATTTAAGTAAATGGGTCAGACTTCGTATCTTGAAACAAACCCTATCATAAATCGACTTATTATGAACACATAATATATTACAAGAAGAAGCAAATTGTCATGAATTTCTAAAATTAGTTATACCATGTTCTCCTTTATTTAACTTTAATCCAATTACTTATTAAAATCACTAAATTAAAAAAAAAACAAGGAGAATAAAAAAAATATCCTTCAAAATAAGTTTTTCTTAACAACTTTAATATATTTTTTTGTTATATATATATATATATATATATATATATATATATTTATTTTTATAAACCTTGTCATAAAGTAGGTTTTTAGACAAACTTTAAATTCTTGCCAATTTTTTTTATTAAAGATAAATACGTCTTAGTAAAGCTTTGTTTGTCTGGTAAAATTCAGATTCATATGTCTACCAAATCATTAAGCTTTGATCAAAATATCAAAAGAACAATTTTCTGACAATCACCAAATTTATGTAAAGCAAAAAGATATATAGTTGTATGTGAAGGAACAATTAATTATAATGTATAATTTATGTCGGTACAATTGCACGTGACATCAATTGTTTTGTGACCGTAACGGATATCAAGTGGGTCGGATCACAATCAAATCATGACACTCGAGCTTGTGTTACATTCTTAAGTAAAAAGAATTACATCCTGACTAACAGCTATAACTTTTGGTCTAGTAATAAGCGTTCGATTCTAATAAATTTCTTAAATAATAAATAAATACACTATAATATTGGTTGAAACATATGATAAGGTGACCTAGCTAGGTTCCTTAATCAAGTAATACACATTATTAATTGTTGAAATCATAATTAAACCCTTGGCTGAGAAATATGAACTCAATCTTGTTCTCCTATGAGAATGTTCATTTTACAGAGAAGGGTATGTGAAGTGAAGAAGTTTTGTTTGATGATGGAGTTGTATTGTAAGAATATTGTTGTTATTGTAATGAGGTTCTTAGATTGTGTAGTTTTGTTTGTTAAAGTGAATTATTGGTGTAGGGAATAAATAAAGCATCTGACATTGATCTCACTACTATTATGCCCTACCTCTACTCCAACCCTAGCTACCCCAAAAACAATCCCAAGGTGCAACCCCAAATTAAGGAAATAACTCTGAGCAACCATTAATTTATAGCCTTAAAACACTGTCCACCAGCTTTTGCGTTCCACTTTATCATAAAAAGGAATACTCAATAAATCAAACAAAGGAAAGAAAAAGTAACATATGCAAAGTTTCTCAACCTCAACTCTATAAAATACTGAGACCCCATAACTTTAAGTTTCTTCAACACCTAGTAACAAACCAAAACACAAACTCTAAGCTTTACCCAAACCCTTGTTTGGTTGCACATACAAGGAAATATCACAAACCTCAAACTCCAAAAGTATATGGGAAAAGGAGATTAAATATTTCATTTCCTACTTCTTCATTTGCATCCCAACAATTCACCATTTTTTTTTCTCTTCTTCTTCAGCCAATGATGGCTGGAAACCCTAACTGGTGGACTACGCATCCACCATCATCTTTCATCCCAAACCAGTATCTTCTTGGATCTTCTTCAATACCCTTCAATTCTTCCACACAAAACCCTGATCAACCCCCTCACTCATTGAGCCAACTTCTTTTGTAAGCACTTTTTCTTTTCAAATATTTCAAACAAATATTTCAAACCATACCTGTGAACTTTGACATCTCAGTTATATCGACTCCGATGTTGTTTCAGAGGAACTGTTTAATCTTCTTCTTTATGCTTGTTTTGCAGCACTGGTTTACCAGGAGAGGAGGAGAGAGTGGCATTCAGTCATTTTCAATCAAAAAAATTGGATGAATGGAATGAACACATGCTTAATCCATCTCCCATAAATCCTATGGTTGATGTAATAAAGCAAGAGGTTTCCCAAAGTGGTAGCTTCTTTCACCAGGGACATGATCAGGAATTTCAGGTTTCTGGAGCACCTTGGTCACACATGGTGCCAGTTTCTTCTTCTCCTAGGTCTAGTGTTGTTGCTAGCTTCAGTAGTAATAATTTATTGGATTTCACTTATAACAAGGAAGATCATAGGAAGAACCAACTACCACCAGATCACACATCCGAGGTAACTAACACTCATCATCATCTTCTTCTTCTTCTTCTTCTTCTTCTTATTATTATTATTATTATTATTATTATTCCTTTTTTATATATACTCTTTCTGTCTACACTTTCACCTAATTTTCATTATACTAATTCAAACATGCATAGATTATATATACACATAAATTTATTTTTCATGGTTTTTCTCTTGTTCTCTTCTTCAAGTGTAATAATAATACCACAGCAACTGCTGGAGTTTACAAGAAGACTAAGAGTCAACCATCTTCAAGCCAACCACCTCTCAAGGTGATCTTTAACTACAAAAAGAAACAGATTTTACTGAGAAGTTGTTTGGTTTATGTGTTGTCTTTTTATGTTGTCTCTGTGATATATATTCTTTGTGCATGAAATTTGAAAGAGAAAAAAAAAACATATGAATTCATGAACTAACAGTATCTCTTAATCAGGTGAGAAAGGAGAAGCTAGGAGATAGAATAACAGCTCTTCACCAGCTAGTTTCCCCATTCGGAAAGGTAATAAACAGAACACTCCAATCACTACAAGAACACAATAATAAACTCATCGCTAAATACAAAAACTATGAACCGTAATTATTACAAGCGTCTTGTGTGTTTGGTTTTAGTGTTTAAGGAGAGAGACCCCATGAACAGTCCCTTTATGATATCTCTCCAGCACTGTTGTCTTCCTCTTCACTTTTTTTTCTTCCCCATTTATCGTAATCTCATTTCTAACCTTAAAAGAGACACATGACCGGTGGTGTGGTTGTGGGGTGTGTGTGTGTTTCACTTTTGCAGACTGACACAGCTTCTGTCTTGTTAGAAGCCATTGGATACATAAGATTCCTTCAGGGTCAAATTGAGGTGATGTTTTTTTTTTTTTTTTTTTTTTTCCCTCTTTTTTTT
>Ga0214543_1013703_pt1 | contig 10001 bp, 4 predicted proteins | sample CNSS2metaG_FD_160094 | JGI IMG/M metagenome (GOLD analysis project Ga0214543, IMG submission 160094) | Root nodule microbial communities from cowpea collected in UCLA plant growth center, Los Angeles, California, USA - CNSS2 | ecosystem: Host-associated > Plants > Roots > Nodule | place: USA...
GGAGCAAGTAGAATGTTTTATTCTGTCACAGAGAAGATCATGTCTACTATTGTGGTTATAAACTAAAAAAATGTATCAATTAAACTTTCTTATTTTAAACACCTGCTAAAGCTTTGCAGTGATAATACTTGGTGATCTATTTCTGTCTAAAACTAATAAAGCTTTGCAATGTTAAGACGTATGAATGAGCGTTGAATGTTATTACATGATATCATTAGCATACGATGTTCATAAAAATCAATCTAGACTATCTAAAATTTTATATAACTTGTATCGACAAGAGAATTATATTTATTTTTAAAATTTGAGTATCAAAATATATAAAATATAAGTATCCTTAACAACGTCCATTTAATGTAAGGCCCACTTTTTATCTGCCCTAATGAGGGTGCACACTCATGACTAGATTAAAGGTTGTTTTTTCTTTCTTAATTCTACTAGCTGTGGAAAGAAGGATGACAGACAAAAGGGTTTGGTTGTCCGTAAATGATGGAGTGTTGCTTCGTATGTTCTAGTTTGTCTTGTTATGCCTTTGTACTCTGTGTTTGGTGTCTATAGAAATAAGGGAATGCAGATTCAATGTCAACTTGGCCTGCTTTCCTTTACAAGTGTTGGATGAGGTCTCTAAAACAACTTCTTGCCTTAGAGATAGGAAGTGGATGTGTGTTGTATACGGTTGAGCCAGGGAAGCTAAGTTTGGGTTAATAGTTTGAGAAAAGATGTTGGAGTTTAACAACGATTGGACTAAGGGAGCTTCAAGGACAAGTTTGGGATCAAATACCGCAAGTTTTCCAAAATGAGTTGAATCTAGAGGTTAGAACATATGGGAGATATCAGTGCATGCAAGTGTAACAACGTTTGAGGAATATCAACCTGATTCTACATCCCGTCAATGTTGAAGTTCAGAGTTATCTGAATGCATACAATGTTAGACGAAGTGTCATTGAATATAGTCATATGGTCACATCTAGTGCTTATTGGAATGGTGGAAGAGGGACAATTGGCAAATTCTAAGTTGCAGAAAGTGGAGAGATTGCTTGGCAACGAGAGAGCAAAAAAAAAAAAGAGGAGATCGTGAAGTGCGAAAAGATGGAAAACCTCTAGTGAGAGACTGAATTGGATAAGGTTTTACTAACCAGTTAGGAAAGATGATGTTCCTAAGTAGAGGAAAGAACAATTTATGGATAGGAAAAGAAGTGGCATAAGGGATTCCTACTAGGATTAATAGTCAACAGGTAATGATGTGTCTTTTCAAATTTGTTAGCGGGATGTTTCAAGGAAAAATAGTTTCCATGAGCAGAACATCTGACCTTGAGTATAAAGTGGAAGGTTTCACGTACCAGACGGAGGAGCACACCTTTAAAGGTTATTCTCATATGGAAGGACGACCCAACTAATGTTGGAGCACAATGATGGAGAGAATGAAAAGAAAAGTTTTGAGTGGTTAACATGGTGTCTACGATGGTTGATGCTAAAGTGGTTAGCACGAATAAATCTCATCCAGAGATACACCTTACGAAGTGATGCTTGGACTAAGAGCCGGTTTTCTTAGGATCGTGTACTCCTTGATGTTGCCAGTATGGTAAGGGAGTCATGGTTGCCTTTAAGAAGGGGCTGAGGTTGAGATGATGGTTTTGCTACAATTGCAACCAAGTGGAGACTCGCTCGGGTGTGTGGTGCCTTCACGATGATCAAAGTATTTAAATTCAAAACCAATTTGAATTGTTTCCTTTACAAGGTTGGGACATAATCTCAAAGGTGAATTGGTTGTTTTCTTAATCTCATTCTTAGGAGATATGATCTCCAACGAAGTGGTATCCTTTGATTTAAAGAGATATGTCAATAGTGGTGTAACAAGTATGGATCAAGCTGAAAGGTGAGGGTAGGATGTCATGTGAATTAGAGTTATACGACAAAGGCAAGTGAAAAATAGACGCAAGGAATCTCAGTGGTAGAAGAGTTATAGATTTGCTCTGAAGTAAATATTTGAATTTTTGCTTTGGAGTGGTGAAGTTCCCTTTTGCATTTGGGTCTGAAGTCGAACTTGTGCTGATAGTTTCTAATTGGAAGCTTTATGCTAAGATTGTGAGGTAAGAGGAACAGGTGAAAGAGTTGTTGGAGACATAATGGTATAAACTTAGTATAATCACTAGGATGACGACAAGTTTGGTGAATCTTTAAAAAGAAGTTGTGGTGTGTCAAGTCGTTCAAGAAGAGTATTGACTAAGGTTGGAGTGGCTAATAAGAAATATGGTTTTAAAAAGGATAGGTACATGGTTGAGAAAATGGCATGCTAAGGCTATCAAAAGAGGAGTTTAAAGGGTTATGCAAGTTTTATAGGGGTCTCGAGGAAGGTTTCTCAACGACGATTGCTTCCTTGTCATGGCGGACATGAAAGGATCATTATTTTGAGCAGGCAAACAAGTGAGCTTGTGTATGGATCAGAGAAGCGCAACGGGATGGTGGCAGATGATGCTTAGAAATGGTAAGAGGTGTGCGAGAAGAACTATCTTACTCCTGACCTAGCGATTTCTACGAAGACCGGTTCTTTAAAAACATCAAAGGTTTCGTTCTTGATGAAGGATTGACCCTAACCAAGGATGGAGGCACATGCTTAAGAAGACTAAGCATGTTTAGAAAGGAAGTTCACTAATCCTTCATCCCTTTCATTTGTATTTGTTATTTTTGATTCCCAAAGTTAACTTAGTTGAATCAACTTTAGTTGACTTGTTGACCTTTGACTAGGTTTGACTTGTTGACTATAGTTGACTTGACTTAAGCCAACATGCTAATCTATGTTTATTTGCTTTGTAGGTTAATTAGGAGTAAGAAAGCAATGCTAGGTGGTGCATGGTGATTGGGGAGCATAAATGATGTGGAGTAGAGAGTAAAGCAAAGGCATAAAGCATAAAGTAAAAGGCATGAAGCAAGTGTACCTATGTACCTTTGGTCTCCTTTGTTTTTAGCACACTTTGGCCACTTTTTGGAGACATATGAGTCACATTCTTTGTCTCCTTTTGTGCTAGAACGAAATTAGCCTTGCACACACCATAGTTAGGTCTTTTGTCTCTCATTTTTATAACCTTATTTGACCTAGTTTCTAGAAGCTAGGGTTAGGTTTTTGTAGAGACATCCTTAGGTATCTTTTATTTGCTTAGAGGCCCCTAAACTATTCTATATAAGGGGTGCTCCTAGACATGTAAAAGGGTTGAACATTTTGAAGTAAAAACACTCTTTTGTCTCAACCATTTGTGAGAGTTTCCTCTCTAGGGAGTGAATACTTTTAAGCCTTATCTTGCATAGCAAGTGGCGGCACACATCCACTTATCTTCAAGGTTGCCATGGCTTATAGCCTAGCCTTGTAGTGGCGTGCTTCTCACATTTTTACCATTTCTTTCCTTTCCATTTTATGTTTTCTTCTTCCTATAATTGTTCTTGGTTTTCTATGGTTTATGTGCTTTCCATTTCCTTTTTGTTTGAATCAATCCATCATCTTCTTCTCTTGAGCTTTGTGAAAGGAACCTTCACATCTAAATACCTTGCTATCTTAATGTCCAGTGGGGATTTCACTTAGCTTTCTTAATCAACTCACACCATATTCAATAACTCTAAAAGGAAACAAGTTAATCCTTCATCAATTCTTGTGAGTATCAGGTAAAAGTGTGCAATGATCATTCAGAGTTGGAAGTGTAAGGTTGCACAGAGGAAGTTGGACCAAGGAAATGAGAGGTAGTTGAATTATGTTTTCAAGTTAGGGTACCAACCTTGAAGTAAGGAAGCAAGGGTAGGTGTTTATTTGTAAAAGAGAATTCAAGATATGGGCTTGACAGGGTAAGGGTAATATAAAAGAGGTTGATTATAAAGGTTGACATGGGATATATATATATATATATATATATATATATATATATATATATATATGCGTGATGAATATATTACTTACTTGTTTGATTATGATTGGTCCATGGTCAGTGCATAATTCCTTGAAATCTCTAGGTGGGATTTCAAGGTCGTGCTTCAGTGGTCGGGATGTAATTCCATGGCCCCTGTTAGTGGGTGTCCCTAGTGGTGCCCCATCTATATAATTTGGTAAGGATTCAAGGTAAGGATTGTATCCTGACACTCTAAGGAGTCAGTTAGTCTCACTTAGAGCGGACTTACTCTTGTGGTGAGAGTAGCAGGAGGCCTAAAACTCATTAAGGGCTAACCTTGTGTGTGGGGGATTGATTCATTGTAACACTTGTAACACATAGCTCGGGGTGAGCAGAGGTATCCACCACAAGTGCAAGCATCCGCTGAATCCGACCAGGTTATATATATCCGGATGAGTCGAGTCGAGTCTTAGTGTATTGATTGGAAGGTCATAACATGCTTGGATGATGTATATATATTGGACTATGAAAGTATATCTGATTCCATGATAAAACTAATTTTGGCTCTAGCTTACCCTTGCTTTTTTTGATTGTTTTGTATGTTGCTCTTCTACTTTTGCGATGATCATCAATTTATTGATGGGAGCATATGCGAGAGGTACTCGAGGTCAACTGGGAAGGGATCGTTTCGCTGCATAATCTACCTGGGCTGGACCTCATGTTTCTTTGGGCTTTTCTTTAGGGCTATGGCTCATGTACTACTTTGCCCTTTAGTACTCTATTAACTATTGTGAGGTCCTTGGATTTCGTTTGTATTCGGCATCGTGGTGTGCCTTGGTTTCTCCTAGCATCCTTTGGATATTTTCAGGAGTAGCGTTTATACTCCAGGACTTGTCACTAAATTTCTATTTGTGTGGCATTTCATTTAAATTAAAGTTATTATTTAAATGGGGTGTTACATCTAATGTGATATCTTTTCATATAAGGAAAATTTTCAACAACTACATTAAAAAAATCATATTATTTATGACAAAAATCTAAAAGTGAGTCACAAAATCTGTAGGTAATGCAACTTTAATTACGGATTATTTACGGACAAAAATCTATGGGTCAAATAGTCATAACTGATGTGTCTACAGATATATCTTTAGGTAATTAGATACAAATATAGTCGTAGCTATTCGTATGTAATTAGTTATGGAAAAATTTGTAGGTATTACCTAATGTGAATTCTTCTCAACTTTAATGGTTGCTTTTTGGGGACACTTATACAAATATGGAGATTGAAATTCATCATTGTAGGGAATTATAATATTAAGAAGTAGTCACTAAAGCAAATAATTTAAACATACAAGTATCTGAATACAAAAACAATTGTCCAGGTTTAACAACATAAAAAATCCAAATTGAAGTATATGAAAACAAAAAGCATATAGTCATGTGATAATATTCCTAACACATTAATCACGATTAGAACGAGGTGGATTAAGGGGTTCTACATCATTTTGTTCCAATGGTTGATTATCCTGCATATGATTCCCTTGTTCAGTAGTATTTGGTTGGTGAAAAATATTTTATGCTGCCACAACTGCTGGAGCTGGGAGAAACTGATTGCACCAATGAAACTTTGTATTGTGTCACATTTTGTTTGAAATTGAGAATCCATTTGACAAATTTTCTCCTCACTAGCTGCAAGACATATTCTTCATTGAGTTATCTCATTTGGATTTACTTGCTAAAAGATGCTTATGTCTGTTGTAAGTAATTGTCAACACAATCATCATGAGAATCACCATGTCTAACCTCATATTCTCATCCCTTGTACCTTCCACCAGCAACCTCTAACCAACATCTGTTTGTTAGTCTTTCCTCCTCAACAAGGTCCATGGGACTACATTGTGAGACAGATGCACACTCAAATAATGCTTGAGAAAATCTAGTTTGTAATTCTTTTTGTTCAAATAAGAAATGTTTGTGCTAAAATAGTTAATAATTGAGGTGTAAAAATGTAATAAACTTCGTAGAAACTAAAATGTGCCTCCTTAGATCATTCATCAATAAAATCCCATGTAGCCCTTCGTATATGTGTCTTGTTGAAATATTTCATCAACATAGATTAAACGACCATGCTCTTATATCTAGAAACAAAAAAAAGTTATAAAGTAAATCATTGTTATTAAGTCATAAATGAATAGAAAATATATAAAGATTTCATACCAAACAGATAGCATGGCCTTGCACGCTGATAAATCCCTCGGTGTGCAAAGTCCCACCATTTTCATATGCACGGTTTTTCTTAGTTGTGTCGCATTTTCCTCTGAATGTAGGCATGTTCCACTTCTCCAACAAACTGTTTCAAATAGAATCTCCAATCCAATCAAGCTTATTACCTTCCCTTCAAGCTTCTTTAAATATCTCTAAGAGTCTTTGACAAGCTTTGGAGTGAAAAATTTTAATAACTTTATCCTCATCGTCAATCCTCCATGATACCTTTCTCTGAGATTATAATGAATAGGTTATCATTGTCCAAATGGATTAAGTACAATTCCTAAGCATACATAGCATACATATCATAAAATAACCCCCAAAAAATGAATCTATGTTAGTTTGGAAAGTAACAATGCATTGATTGTCCTAAACTAACTCTGTGAGTACCTTAAAACACTGGAAGTAAAGACCTCTCTCTTTGAGGGATTGCTCCCCATGTTAGTCATGGTTGATCAAATTGTTGCTTAATGGTGGTTGTGATGACTTTTGATGCATATTTTGATGGATAAAACCTAAACTAAAATATATTCAAACATTAGAATTCAATAAATTGATCTAGACAACATTAAATTATATATAAAAAAAATCCATTATATTCTTACCCTCCTCCAACAGATCAAATCATATGACAATGATTGGAGTCCTCTTCCACATCAATGTCTTTAATTGTTGAACTTCAATGTGTCCCTGAAATATGTGTAGAAGATGATGGTTCAACATCTGTGGTACGAGTTGATGAATTAGAAGTAACTTAGGGGGAAGGGGATGGGGTGGTCAACCGGCAATATCGAAGATGGCCAGCATAGGCTGCTTGTCCACTCAATCCAATAATTGTGGGTGTTGTCAATGTCAACCGAGTAACATCCAATGCAGGTGGGGTGGACCTAGCAGTGGAGGTTGAAGTAGGTATTGGCTGAGTGCATGGAGGATTTAGGTTGTTCATATGAGATAACAACTTTACTGTATAAGATTTGTTTTCCCCTTCCCTTTATTGGCATAAGTTGACGAGGAAGAGGATGGCCAGAACCACTTGATAACATCTACATGAAGAAAATACATGAACATTTTAGAACCCCTCATAAGTCCCTTATCTCTAGAGTTTTTCTTAACTATTTATGTTGTTTTGGGTAGGTTTAAGTTGTGCAACTATATTTAAAAGTATCAAGTATGTTAGAAATGAATTCAATACAAAGTATCTCATTTGGCATGCTAAAGAGAACTGTTCTTGCTGGAGTTCTTCTGATTTGAAACCGAGTTGATGTCCAGTAAGATCAAGAAAACAATTTGTCCTTTCCTTAGTGTTTTTCCCATCCTTTTGTATGCTAATCGCAGATTCATCAGCCTAAAAACCCGACTATGTGGCGAGATGGTTCCGCTTTATGGGGGATCACCTATCGTTGCGATATTTCCTCCGCCTCCCCCGCTTTGTGGGGGATCCTACCGTTGTATTAACTCCTCTGTTAGCTAATAGTGATGGGCCATTTAGAGTCGTGCATGGGTTGGGCCGTCCTCCATGGGCTCTATGATCGAACATGGCTCGGGCGCGCCTGGATGCTACAAGAACATATTTATACTTTATATCGACACTTGAATGGTTCATTATCCCATGAACAAACAATTTAATGTCAACAAGAGCATCTAAAAATAATATAGATTTGAATCAAATGTGACTAACAATAAATCCTTCAATCCCTTTTAACTTGTAAAGCATACAAATTAGAACCACAAAGAAATTCATGTTTAATTTTATACTTCTTTTAAGATGTGGAAACTCTGAAGGAAACCTCTACATTCATTATAGCAAACAAGACAAAAAGTCTTGCCAAAACATTTTAAGCTCAATTTTATGAGACCTTGCTCAACATCAAAATGTGATGTTAACTAGTAAGAAGTGTAACATCCTAGTCAGATATTACTAATTTTAAATAATAAAAATAAAAGAAATAATAAAGTCACGTTTAATTAAATATCTTTCCCAAAATGTGGGAAATTAAAATCCTTATTAATCGTCATTCATAATAAATATAATTCAATACATTTACAATGCTGGAAAATCAAAATTCGAGTTACAAAGTAATCAAAGTAAATAATAAAATCAAATCTCTAAACATCCCTGCTCCGGCTCTATGTCTTACAAGCACCACCTGCAACATCATTTGCTCCCGTGTAACACATTACACGATCATCACCAAACAAAAGCAGATAGGGTGAGCTAACAATATCAAATTAAATATACAATTCAAATATATATGCATACACTAATCAAAGGAACTATATCCTTTGATTCCATACCACACGGCCGCCACCATGTTATCCATGTTCTACATCTTTAGATGATAACCTCAAGATACCCTTTGCTGCCTCCACCTACAAGCCACAACTTGTAGAACACGTGCGAGAAACCTGCCATGAACCACACTCTGTAACGCTAGGTGGAATTTTCAATATGAACTATAGTTCGTATTTGTCCCAAGACTACCAAACTCGTCGGCTAACGCCGAAGAGGACAATTTTCCTGGACCTATATGTACAAGCCACAACTCGTACACTCACACCGGCAACCGTCGCCAACCCGAGCCACAACTCAAGGAATGTGCGTGTCCATTCGCCGTCCCGAGCCACAACTTAAGGGATGTCATTTTGAGCCACAACTCAAGGAATGTCTCGTGTTTACCCTCTATCTTGAGCCACAACTCTAAGGATATCATTCTAAGCCACAACTCAAGGAATGCCACAGCAAAGTCCATCCTTAAGGCATCACCCAAAGCCTCATAGACCACGCACATCCAAAGGAACAAGCCACAAGTCTTGTGAAACTGTAAATCTCCTTTTGCACATGAAACCACTATTCCAAGCATACCATACAAATACTTGACCATGGACCTAGGATATGCATGCTTCCACGAACCTCTCCACTCGTGCTCTGTCCTCTACGGACCTCCCTGCCCGTAGTCCAACACACGTGATCCAACAACTACAAACCTCCCCGCTCGCAACAACCCTCAAGTGTGAGCATGGAACATACGAACCTTCCCACTCGTATCCTCACCGAGAGCATCATAATATGAACCTCCCTGCTCATATTATCACATGTTCACCACTAACCATGAACCTACCTGCTCATGACATAGTCAAGAATCTCCTGGTCTAAGTCCAACATCAAAAACACGCAAAATGCAAGCCAACAAAACACACTACTCTTTGCGCTATCGCCTAACGCTGCCTAAGCACCCCCAGGCAACATTCCAGCATAGACCGCCTGGTGGAAATCTTCCACCACCAAGCGCCAAGGTCAAACCAGACCTACTATTCTAGTGTTTATCGCCTGGTGGTTTATTCCTCATTGTCAGGCGCCTCGCGCTCTAAGGATGCCCTTGGTATCCCAATTACATGGCGACCTCTCCCACGTCGTCAGGCGCTATACTAGTAGCATGCCAGCTACTGGTTTAGCACTCCAAAAACATGTTTTAGCACTCCGCACAATTCAAATTCACATTAAAATTACATGTTTATGTGTATAACTTTCATCAAACAACACCATTACCGTTACACACAGTCAAAGTTATATAAGCTTACATATTTGCATTCATAATTTTACACATGGCTTCAGTTAAGTACGGTCAATTATATATATATATATATATATATATATACTAGTTTTTTGACCCGTGCAATGCACGAGATTATTTATAATAATTATCATCAATTATATATTGTAAACAAAGTTTCAATAACCATTTATTATAAACAATTATATTGTAATATAACAAAGTTCAATATCCATAATTGATGAAGTACACAACTATATTGTCATATAACAAAGTTCAATGACCATAATTCATCAACATTAAAAAATTATCG
>Ga0214543_1013711_pt1 | contig 9991 bp, 5 predicted proteins | sample CNSS2metaG_FD_160094 | JGI IMG/M metagenome (GOLD analysis project Ga0214543, IMG submission 160094) | Root nodule microbial communities from cowpea collected in UCLA plant growth center, Los Angeles, California, USA - CNSS2 | ecosystem: Host-associated > Plants > Roots > Nodule | place: USA...
GACCCATCCGTACTGGCCACAACCAGCACACTCACACCGACAACACTCGCCAACCCGAGCCACAACTCAAGGGTTCCTCGTGTTCATCCGCCATCCCGAGCCACAACTCAAGAGATGCTATTCCGAGCCACAACTCAAGGAATATCACGTGCTTAACCCCTATCCCGAGCCACAACTCAAGGGATACGTTCTGAGCCACAACTCAAGGACACCAGCAAACCCACCTTTAAAGCACCGCTAGACGCCTTGTAGATCACAATTACAAAACCAAAATTCCAAGCTGTAGCAGTACAAGTCGCCTGGCGGGGGACACGTGCCGCCAAGCGCTACGAGCTCCCAGACCGCCTGGCGGGTGACGCGTACCGCCAGGCGCACAGCGCCTCAAAAACTCCCCTCGCTGCAGGTACCGCCTGGCGGAAAGTCCCTCACCGTCAGGCGCCCGCGAATCAGGTGCCCCTCTATTTTGTCACTTCTGCCTGGCGGTCTCCAGCTCGCCACCGGGCGAAGTATCAACAATCTCACTTAAATGATTTTTCCCCTTTCTGGTTTGGCTTTGTAACAGTTTGCATTCTACGTTAGTACAACTAATAGGGAACCTTCCCAACTAATCAACTTCACTTACAACAAGTCATCTAATACCAAAAGTCTCAATACCATATAAGATCTCCAAACCAAAATTTCAACTAAATATAATGTCTTAAGTACAATCTCACTAATCCAATAAACCATTGATAGTCCTACGCACCTGTTCTAACTTCATCATTCCGTCATATAGCTAAGCTTATATCAGATTTCCTTTGTTTACCAATCTTTGTTTAGTACTATTATATTAAAATTTATCCACTTTGGCTCATCTCAATTAATCATACTATGCTGCGTTTTCTCCTATCACCATAACTGTCTCCACGCGAGTTGTACAACACCCCACTACCGCTCTAGCTGCAGCCCTTGTTGTACCTAAGACCTATGTCCTCTCTACTTCAACTCTCCAAATGTCATACTCCAATTTCCACATATCACACCAAGTTCTCACATCCCTCTACCGCACCCAACTTCGTCCTCCTCACCATCTAATCCTCCCCTAAAATCACGACCCAGCAACAAAACCCCTCCAGTACATCTCACAGCCCCACAATTCCCCCTTCTCTGCGCTTGCGCCTGGCGGCTAAACCATTACCGCCAGGCGGTGCTTAGGATTCTAGGAAACTCCAGAAATTCCAGCGTTGTGAAGCCCACCTTGGACACTCCTCCATTCTGTTATAAGCCTAGGTTCATCTTTCCGATCGTACACACGCTAGCAAGTGTACAAATTTTTAGCGTTGACCATATCTAACACAATTCCAGTGCAAATCCCACCCTTTACCCAAAAATTCGTTAAAACATCACTTTGCCAACCATACATTCCATACTCACTATTCCATCGAGTTACTCTATCAACTACGCCCAAAGTCAAAGATTTACTAATCTTCATCATCTCCTAAGAGCCACTCCTTGCTTTTCCTTCAAGCAATTTATGTCAGACCACGCGAAACAACACAAATCGGTCCACAGACCCGCGTCGCCTGGCGGTCCCAAGCAAATCCGTCAGGCGCTTCATGCAAAAAAACCCAGAACATTCCCAGACTTTGAGTCGCCTGGCGGTACAGGGATTCACTGCCAGGCGCTACACCCAGAAACATAATAGAACACGCAAAAATGGATGAGCCGCCTGGTGGCTATGCATAGCCCGCCAGGCGGTTTCTGGAAAATTTCCAAAAATTAGCAGAATCACGAACAGATACAGAATCATGCCTAGTTTACATATGATTTTCATATAACTCATACCAAACAACAAATTTAACGTGGGAAGCTCCCCTAACCTGGTTTCCTTTGCTACACTTGAAATCCTCAAGCTCTTTCCTTTGGTCACCAATGGCCACTCTTGATTCTCCTCAACCCAACCTCAAAATTCACTCACGCCAGCCCCCTTCACTCTCACTTTTCGTCTCTGTTTTCTAGGTCTATTTTCAGCCTTGCAAAACCTTCACTTTTGCCTTTTAAACTAGTGTTTTAGGCTAATCCAAAGATCAAAAACGAAATTGCACCTTATTACCTTTTAATGCCCATTCATTTCTCATTATGAATTGTGGTTACAGCCACCCTTCAAACTAGGTTCCCTTTACCCCTTCCAATTCCATCCAAAGTTAACATTAGCAAAAGAAAAATAAGGTTTACTTTGGGTTTCCCAAGACTTGAACCCATAATCATGCAATTGCCCAATCAACATTAAGCCATCATGCCAATTCATATTTCATGCTAACAATCATCATCCAATTAACATATTATTTTACAGCATGATTTACATATATTAAAAATATTAACGAATAATAACTCAAAAATAGCATACATAAGACTCGAACCCAAGTCCTTTCACATAATCAAAGTACTCTCAACCACTTGAGCTAGTACTTTTCCACGTCATACTCTTCATAATTTAATGTCATAATTATTTTCCCACCCGCATTTATTAATTAATTATTTATTTAATTAATTAGATCCTACGGGGTCTTACATTTTCGCCCAGGTGAGCGAGTCTCGCCCAAGCAAGAATATCAGAAACTCTCCTTGGTGTCTACTCGAACTGTCGCTTAGGCGATGAGCCTTCATTTTAAGCGATGAGTAATCTCACTCAAGCGAGGAGGTCTCGCCTAAGCGAGAATTCGTAGAAACCTCACGATTTCACTGCTCGAGCTCTCGCCTAGGCGAGAAGGGCTCGCTTGAGCGAGAGAACATCTCTCGCCTAAGTGAGGACTTCCAGCTTGAGCGAGATTGGTGTAGGGACGTGCTCTAGTTCTATTTTCTTCTCTGATTTGGTTGTTTGCTTACATGATGAAGTGTTTTACATTAAAAGCATAAAGTATGATGCCATGTATGTTGTATGAGATTAAATGAGAATACGATTAGTGATGTTGAGTATGAAATGATTTATGAATTTGTTGGTTGGTGGTGCATTGGCATGAGAATATAAAATGCTTGAGATGGCATGTGGAATGTTGTCTGTAAAAGAGTTTCATGGGAAACTCTTGGTGATGGTGTGGTTAGTGTATACCTTGATATAGGAGATGTATAGATAAAGGAAGGTATCTTGAACTCTAATATTCGTTCACGCTCACATAGAGCATAATGAATTATGTGGTGAGAGTGGCAGGAGGTCCTAGTCTTGGGACGTATTGGGCCTAAGACATTAGATGATTAACCTTGTGTGTGCAGTTGGGTGATAACCCCTTGTGTCTAAACTCTACAGAGTTTAGAAACCAGCACAGATGCATACTTCCTTCAGAATTCTATATCAAGAGTACGATCTGAATTAATCGAGTCAGAGAGGTCTTGCATTTGTTTGCCATCATATGATTTGGGTGCCTACTGCTTTGTATATCTATAACCTGATTTAAATATTTACTTGCTCAATACCATGAAAAAATATTTTACTTTAGCTTATCCTCTTGTTTGGTGTATGTTTCTCTGTTTGGCTTTCCTTTTTGCAATGATCACCAAATTTATTTGGTGGGAGCAGATGTAGAAACCCCTAGTGGTCATCAGGACGATAGGAATGTTGCGGTTTAGATGGTCAGAAGTTGGTGTTGGCTCATTATTGAGCTCCTTTTGAAGAACAATTATTGTTTTGTAATTTTGTGCTCTATGAGCAACCCTTTTAGAAAATTATTAACTTAATTGTAGTGTTGTTGCCAATTGTTTTGTGTGCCTTAACTTTCCTTTCAAGTATATTATTGTTCCAAGTCTAGTTGTCATGTTTTTCCATGAATGTGTGTAATTATAATTCGTTTTTGCTAATAGCTTTGCTTTTACCAAAGGTTAACGACTTGTGATGCTTATGAAATAGTTATCCTGAGATTGAAAGTATTTGAAATGCAGCATTCCGAAGGTATGAAGCAGCAAGGTGGCTGAAGAAATTTGTTGGAGTTGTTGCAGCTAAAATTTTTCCAATAGAGCCCTTTGAGGAAGAGTTTAGGCATAGTTTCAGAAATGGGATCATCCTCTATAGTATTTGGATCCTTCACACCCATCCACTCCATGGATGGCAGTTGTGCAAAGAGAGAATCATGGTTGTGGTTGCCAATGGAAGAAGGTGTTGCTTTGGATAGGGGCCTATGGAGAGAGGGGATAAGGTGAGTGAATAGTAGATGGCAGGGGAGTATCTACCTTAGTGCATAATAAAAACTCTTTCACATATTGAGCACAATGACTTTTGGTAATAAACACACATTGAATGATGAAAATGATGTTTAAAAATTCATTCTGGCAGTTTGAAAAAGGTTCTGATCAAGGTCTTGGTGAAAGGGCTGAAAGTTTGTCTGAATTCATAGTTTTCTATTTTAATTTTCTTTTTTCCCTTTTGTAATGCTACTTTTGTCTTATGAAAAACATCTTAGTTCCTGTCGCGGTAATTATACTTTGACTAAAGATCTTTTTCAATGTTTAATGTATCTTCTTAGTTAACTAGTCCACCTCAATTATTACACATGGATAACAATAACCAGCCAAGGTACTAGTTTTTTCAGTAGTTGACACAGACCTTTACCTTTGTCCTCAACCTTGCATTTTGAGTGCTACACATAGTTTTAAAGATGGGATCATCCTCTATAATGTCCTTAATAAGGTTCAATCTGGTGTGTGGAAATTTGGTGGAACAAGTGACGTATTTGATGAAACTTTTGATATGATTATTCCCTCCTGACAGGATCAACTAAATGGGTAGAGGAGACTAGAGAAATTTTTGCTTCAAGAGCAATTGCTTACTTAAATTAGACATTGCTGAGTGGACAAATTCAATTTTCTTAATTTTAATAATTAGCCAATAGTCACTAGGTATTAAACTTTAGATTGGTACAATCTGAATGTCTAATTAATTTTATATGCTAATGACTTTTTGACTTGTTTAAGATTTTTCTTAGAATTTATCTAAGAAGTATGAAAAGTTTAATTATTTCGGTATCTTAAATTTAAAGGGGTAGCAGTACATTTGTATCCTAAATAAATCAATAAAATAATAATAATTTGTATCCTAGATAAATCAATAAAATAATAATAATTTGGTCATTATTAAACTAGCATGGAAAATAAGCAAGTTTAAATGGAAGGAACAAAAAAGTATTTCTATGAATTATTTATCAATAAAGGTAAAAGTTAATATCCTAACAATAAATCATTATCATTTTCATTTGACCTTATGAAGTGAATATCAGAAATTCATCTCATACCTAACAATAAGTATTTTGTCATCGTCCTACGATACAAATGACAACAAGTATGATTGAATGTACAACCAAAACTAGATAAGCTTATTAGATTTCCGTTAGTTACTCAATCTAGACATAAGTTTTTTATACTTGGTTTTAAGTTTTCATTATTTGCTAATGTAAACTTTGTATTACTCTTAAAGTTTGTGGAGAGTCCTCTTAATTATGCACTAATCCCAGATGGAGCAGCCTTATTACATATCAGTATTTTGAAAACATGAGGAACTTTTTGGTGGTTGTGCATGAGATTGGAAATCCTACCTTTGAGTCATCTGATCATGAACAAGTATGTAAAGTACATTGATCTTGCATTCACGCATTTCAATCTTGTCATCTGTAATGCAAGAGAGTCCATGGAACAATTAGTTGAATCAGTCTTAAACAAGGTAGTGGAGGAGTTTGAGCATTGCATTGTTAGCGAGGGAGAACAGGTAGAATACCATTTCACCTTATTAATCTATAATGTCCTTGTTTTTAGGTGATGGTGAGTAAGTTTTTTTACAATGCATATGGCTCCATTAGTAGTAAAGAAAAACTTGTTAGTTGATATTTTGACAAGTTGTGTTCTTGATAATTTATTAATCTTTTTTCACATGCTAAAATTTTAAGAGTTATTGTGTCCCAAGGCAATGGATATCTATCAAAGTTTGTTATGGTAGAACTTAATAATTCAAGAGCATGAAGATGATGAAGACAATGAAGACAATCTTTAGATTAATGAAATTACAATTATGTAGTAAAGAAGTGCTTCCATGTATATAGTTCTTTTGAATTTGTAGTTTTAACTATGATAAGTTGATCTTTAGTAACGACTTCATGACAATTATTTTGTCATGTAATTTGAATTCTTATAACCTTCAAATATATTTCAAATATATGTTTCATCTATATACATTTTGTATATACGATTATTTAAATGTTATTTTCACTTAATGTTGCGCAGTCTCTTGATGTGTGATGTTGTGATTTGGGGATATATATTACAAATTTTCCATCTTCAAGTCTTGCATAAGCAATTTATACAAAATTAAAAAACTTATTTCACATAAAAACAATTGAATAAATGTGGCATAAATCCAAAGACAATGCATATATTAGTGTGGTTTAAAGCATAAAACAACAGTTCAATAAATGTGGTCTAAAGTAGGTTGAAAATCGTGGTCATTTCTAAGATTTTAATCAACGATTATGAAAATGTGGTCATATAAAAAATCCTAGCTTATTACCTACGGCCACGACAACCTAGTCCACACCTGAAAAACTGTAGCTTAAAGTTTAGACCACGATTTTTATGCTTTAGGCTACGGTTTTATGTTGTAGCCTAAAGTGATTTTTGTTGTAGTGCCAAGCTAGGTTGGGCTAAAGCTTGAAATGGTGAGTATGGTGGATGGTGGATTCGCAGAAGCTTGGTGTTGAGAGAAAATGACTCTCAATTTTGGTGATTTAACAGTGGGATGAAGGTTGTTTGTGGAGCTCTAAAAGAGGTTAGCCCAACTCTAGAGAAAGGGGTGCTATAGGGACCTCTTGGGATGCTCTAGCAAGTGATTAAGAGAAGAAGTATAGCTCAAAAATAATTTTGGCAGCATAACATTATCATTCTCATAGTGAGAAATACATGGGGAGACACCTCTATTTATAGAGTAAGGTGTCTTGAAAATGGTTAAAACCCTAGAATGATAACATGCATGAAAACCCTAAAAGTGTTATCTTGATGAAGCAGAGTTTGACATGTGGCAATCCTCACTCTCACAAAACAAACCACTCGTGTGTTGCCATGTGAAAAGCTACTTTATGAAAAGTCTCTCTAGGATAATGACACATGGACACTACATATGTACGAGAATTCTTCATTAAAGAACTTGCCATGTGGCACATGTGGGATGCTTTTCCTAAGCTAGCTTAACATAATTAAACATTAAAGAGTTGCTTAAGTTAGGCGCATATGATGCTCCATACTTAAGCAAGATTGTTTTTAAAACCCTACACTACATGGCCCTTAATACAAGGCCTTCAAAGGAAAACCTACACTACATGACCCTTAATACAAGGTCTAAAAATGCTCCATGATGGCCCAAGTGAAAAGGAGTTTAACTTCACCTTGACTAGATATTGTTAACTCTTCTTGAATTTTCTTAGCCATGCTTGTTGTGATTGGTCCCATAGCTAAGGATGAGACATCACTAATATTACTAGAAGCTTGGACGGTTGACTATACAAAGAGAAAACGCTTACATAGCAGCCAAAATATATAGATCAAACAACTCCTCTTTAGCCGGTAAAGGCCACCTACCACAACTTAGGATAAAATAGCTAAAACCCTAGAGCCAGGTGTTATACCTGAAGCCTAGGCCTTAAACCAGGCCCATACGAGCATAATAAGGGCCTAACCCATAAGCAAAGGAAAATGTGACCCCAACAATTAAATATATGCAATTCATTAATGCTACAAAGTGAGATTTGACTTTGAGAGTTTTTGCTGACTTGATCATTGAAGTCCTTTTTGTAGGTAACCTCTAAAATGTTCCACCTAGTACCAAGATGTGAAGACACATCGAATCTGGCCGAAGAGTATCAATCCAAGAGATTCAAAAATTGGAGTAAGATAAGATTTGAGTCTCATAATCTATTATTATTTCTGCAGGAACAGTATATATATATATATATATATATATATATATATATATATATATATATATATATATATATATTACGTGCTTTATATGTATAGAATAAAAAATATATGTATATTTGAAGCAATTAAAGAATTCAGTGTTGGTATAATAAAATATTAAAATAATATTTTCTAATTTGGTGAATATAGTTCCAGGTTTGGGTTTTAAGTATTATGTATTAGGATAATGATATTATAACTTTAATTTTTTACTCTCATCATTTATTTTTTGATGTGGCTTAGTATAGATCATTGATTAATGTACCATTATTTTTTCTCTGAAAAAATTAATGGTCCATATCATGTCAGAAAATAAAAGATAAGAGTCAAAATATAATTTTCCTATATATTAATAATAAGCATTTTGGATTTTGCGGTGCTTTATTTTGTATTAACAACTTTGGGGTCTTTTTTTTCTTATTATAAGAATAGTTACAGGATGATATTGTTTTAATATTTTTTTTCTATGCACATCAATCATGTGATGTGACTGATCTATTTTAGAAATGAACGAGAGATTTTATTATTTGCGGAATGGTGTTTTTATATAAAGAACATCAAAGGGTTCTCGGGGTTTAATAGTTTGTTACGGATTTTCTTATTGGGCGAAGAAAAAAAAAGTTGTGGTTTTCATTTCTTTTATTTTATATACGTAATTATGATTCAAGTATGATTAGAATATGAAATGTAAATAAAAGATGAAGTTGTTTGGTTTGGTATATGATGTAAATTGTAGATTTTTTTTTTCTTTTTCTTTTTAATATGGTATTTTTGTAGAAAATGTGGATGAAAATTGGAGTTCGGTAATTGTATAGGTAGTTTAAGGTCAGTACAGGCCAAGTTTGATTAAGTAGTAGTAATACGTGAAACAAGTTTGTTTTTTTTGGTTAAATGTTTCGGAGATTCTAATTTTTGTAACGAAATTTCAAGTACGTCTTTTTTTCTCATGTGACTTAATTGAGTCTTTCTTTTGAAAAATTTGTTGCAATTATATCACTTTCATTACTAATGATGTTAATTATGTATCACATGTCAACACAAAGTTTTCTTTTAATTTTATTATTATTTTTTTAAATTTAAAAAAAATGTCACGTGTCAATCTAACGTTGTGCCACATGGTAGAGACAGAGTGATGCAACAATGGTAGTGCCATATGTCACTATTAGATGTGAAAAGTCTCAATGTAGTTCCTGTATTTATAATTTTGTCTCAATTTGGTCTCAATTCTTTTAAAACTGAATCAATTTCAGTCCGTATTCAAATTGAGACAAATTTTACTTTTATATAAATGTTACAATGATATTTCTAACAAGATTAAGTTTTTATTTAACATTAAATTTTATTTAAATATTGTTTCAAATTTTTATATATCAATAATTTATCTCGACAAATATTAGAGTTGGTTTTAAAATAACATTTTTATAAATTAAATTGTAAAATTTTAAATAAATATTTTTTTTTGAATTGTTATAAAATTGTTTTAAAATTTTATATTTGAATTTATAAAGTTTTAATTTTTAAAGCAACTTTAAGATTTATCTATAAATTATAGATATATATAAATATTTAAAACAAAATTTAAATAAAATTTAATGCAAAATATACATTTAAATAAGCTTAATTTTGTTAAAAATATCAATTATAATAAATGTAACGTCCCATATAATTTATAAACGCAATTAAAGGGAACGCCACACATAAGATAGCATAACAACGCAGTCCTGGGGTTCCCAACATCACCCCTACCAAACTAGGCACACCACGATGCCAAAAAGTAGAATAGCTGAATATGAATACAACTTAGAGTGTAGCGTAGAAATAAAGAAAGAGATACATGGGCCATAGCCCTAAATATAACACAAGGAAAACTCCAGCCCAGGTGGCTAAGCAGCGGAATCGCCATTCCCTTGTTGCCCATGAGAACCTCGCCCATCTGCTCCCATCAACCAAGTTGATGATCATCGCAAGAGAGAACAGCCACATACATCACAACCATGCAACAAAACGGGTAAGCTAGAGCCAA
>Ga0214543_1013718_pt1 | contig 9980 bp, 5 predicted proteins | sample CNSS2metaG_FD_160094 | JGI IMG/M metagenome (GOLD analysis project Ga0214543, IMG submission 160094) | Root nodule microbial communities from cowpea collected in UCLA plant growth center, Los Angeles, California, USA - CNSS2 | ecosystem: Host-associated > Plants > Roots > Nodule | place: USA...
ATATATATATATATATACTTTCTATTTTTTATTTCTTCTAATTATTTGGTTTGTCATAAAATTTATTTGCATCTTCAATATATTTTTCATCTTATTATAATTTTTATGTAATTATGTTAAAATGATGTATGTTAATTAAAAATTTTGTATGCCTCACAATTGAATATTTCTATTATTTTTTAATATTTTTATTTATTGTATATTTTCCTTTCACATGAGAATGTTTATACTCTCAATTTAAGGTAATATAAAAAAATTTATGTACTTATTATTATTCATTTTTGTTTAATTTGAAGAACTTTTTTGTTTCGTTAAAATAATTTTCGTTATTTTTCAACCATTGAGTATATATGTTGATACATTTGATTTCCTTTGTGCGATTTCTTTCAATAGTCTCTCAAATTATTTCTGAGACACACATTTGTTAATTTTTTAATATTTTTATTTATTGTTTATTTTAATCATGTAGAATAATATTTCGATATATTGTATCTAATTATTTTTTATTTTCTAACTTCTTATTAATCATACTGTAATTTTTTCACTTTAACTGTATAAATAAATTTTATTTACTACAACATAAAAATTTAATGTAATTGCTATGAATATTTTTTGTCACTATCCAACATATATTGGAGTTCAAAAGATGCAAAATCTATGTCAAAATTTTATTATTATGTTTATTATTTGCTCTTTGTGATATTTTGATCAAGTGATGTATTATAACTTTCATTAGTGTATAAAAAAGAGATTCAATTGAGTTTAAAAAACTGAAGTAAACAAACATTTAAAATATATTTTAATTTGAATATTTGTTTTCCTTTTATATTTTTTTAAATATTTTTTAATTTTATCAACTAAGTTTCATTCATGTTTGTAGTTTGCAAATTTAATAAAAATTTTGGTTCTCATGAAATTTTATTTGGTATTCTAATTTAAAATGTAAACAATTATAATTTATTTCAAAGTACTTGATATGAAAGAAACAATCATCCTCTTAATATTGAATATTTGATAATACTATGTTTTCTTTACAGTAATTTTTTTTCTTTTATAAAAATTAATATTGAAATAGTTAGAACACAATACAGGAATAGGTACGAGATTATACCTGTTACCCAATGAAAATGAGAATGAGACAAAAGTTTGATACCCGTTAGGTTTAGGTATGGAAATTGAAATGAATTTTTTCTCCAGAGATGAGTATGGGATAGCAAAACCCATCCCCACCTGTTGCCACCTATTCTTTTAGCCTATTTCTTTTCTCCAGCATCTCCGAGAAATTTTGTCTGACTTATTATGCATTCCGAAAAACTTTTCAAATTCCAGAAAATCCTTTGATGATTTGTTTTGAATATGGCATATCTCATCTTTAAATTTATTTTTAGATATCGACATTCAATAAAGGTCTCTTCTAGACTTCCGAAATTATTCTGTTTTAACTTTTTTTAATTTTAATTATTTTGTCTTTAACATATTATTTTTTGTTTTATTTATTTTATATTTTTTAATTTTAAAATTTTTAGAATTTATATGTTTTACAATTCCTAATATTTCTTAATATATATATTATCAATAAAATAAAATATTAACATATATATATATATATATATATATATATATATGTTAATATTGGTACTGGTCTAAATCTAAAATCTTTGACTGGGACTGGTCCTCCATCATTCCCCTCCCCCAGCACTAGGTCCTAAGAGGCCTCTTCCCTTTCTTCTTGTATGAGAAGAGAAGGAGACTACCGGGCGTGGCTGAACCATCAACGATGGGGGGAGCGAAACAGGGAAGAGGGCTATCTAAATTTGATTGAAAAGAGAAGATCTGAGGAACCTGTCTTTCTGGTCCGGAAGGGCCTGGTCTTTGTGGAGGTCCCGTAGCGCGTCATGAGCACCCTGGATCATATTCCTTCCGATGCATCCACAGAAGAGGAAATCGCAATGCATCTTGCTCAGCTGGCAAGGCGTAGCTTGGAGTGGGGCGGGATGAAGCAAGCAGCCAATCCCTTGCTGGGCTGGTTAAAAATTGCAGCATCAGTATTCATCTTATAAACACCATGGGGTGGGGCCTGCCAGGGACAGAGTAACCTCAAGGTTCATTTCATGCCCACGTAAGGAAAGCAAGAAAAGGTTCCGAAGTGAAGCCGGAAGCCTGATGAAGAAGATGAATGACTCGACTCGCGTCTGGGAAAACCTGATCTGGTAGGGAAGACAGACCTTAGATGGCTCAGCTTCGACCCGGCTTGGCTTGCTCTATTCCGCACTAAAGAAGCTGTGAAAGATTGAGTTGATTGATTAGCCTGAACAGGAGATCATATCTTATCTTAGTGATCAAAGCCGTTATGCTTGATGAGGATTTATCGTTTTAATATATTGTATAAAAAAATATAATAAAGAAAAAAAAAAATTAAAAAATAATTGAAATTTATAAAAAAAAAGTAAAAGTAAAATTATATATATATATATATATATATTAATTTTTATTTTTTTATTTAAAGTTGTTTTCTAATTTTATTTATTTCTTAAGTTTATTTATTTTTTAATTCATAATAAATAATTAATATTTATTTATTTTATTCTATTTTAATTTTCTTTAAACATTAATTTTTTGAATTTTAATATTTTATCTTTAGGTTATTATTTTTGGCTTTATTAATTTTTTTATTTTTTAATGTTAGTTTTTTTAAAATTTAGATATTTTTCAATTTTTAATATTTCTTAATATATATTTTAAAAATAAAATTATATTCTTACCTAGATTTTGAGGATGATATTTTGGTAGGTGGATTGTTGCCTCAAGTGTTTTGTGTGATGATGTCATTGAGGAAAAAAATCTACTTGCAGAAAATTCTCCAATACTCAAGTCAATCAGAGTCGGAGATTATATATGTATTTAAAAGGTTCATGTCTTGTATGTTAGAGTAATGTCTAGGAATGTCAATAGGGCGGGTAGGATACGAGTAGTAGTTCCCTTGTACCCTACCCGCTGAATAAATATTTGCTACGTACCCGTATCCATATCAATCGGATATCCGTTATATGGTACCCGTCAATTTTTTTCATATTTGCAGGTATCCATGGGTACCCGCGAGTATTTACAAAATTATTTAGAAAACAAATATTTAATCATAAATTCAAATAAAATAAAATAAAATACATCACTGTCATAAATTTTAAATAAAGTTCAAATAAACTCAATTTCATACAAGTCCAACTACTTATAAATATGAAATGACGTTCAACACAATGAAAATTCTTTAGTTAATGCTTTGATTAACAAACTCACTCTCGCTACAAAAATATTTTATTATAGTAAGGGTTTATTAATTAAGGTTGTAATAACCTCCGGAAAACAGTAGAGATACTGGAGGATTTAAAACCCCTGGGAGAGGTTCTTTTTAAGAAACCTTCGAAAATGTGGATGGATAGACTTTTTCATTTTCCCTCTTTTAGATTCTTTCTAAAAATTTTAATTAGTCTGACCAGTTTTTGTGTTTATCCTAAGAAGAAAAGCACCCTTCTTCACGTTCACGTTCTCCTTTGTGCCTGTACAACGTTATCAGGTAATGAAGACCTTTTTCGCTTCCAGTTTCATCTCCCTCAATCAGTCTTTCTCTTTCGATTTCATCTCCTTACATTCAATTTCGATTTCGTTTCCTTGTATCACTACGTTCGATTTTGTTTTCCTGTGTCACTGATTTCGATTTCAATTTTGTTTTCTTCTTTCAATTTTGTTTCCTCTTACCCTAACTCACTTCTTATTTTGCCGATGTCAAGTAGCAATGCTAACCGTGCATCGCAATCGGAGTGTGATTCTTGTGATTCCTACATGTTGTGTGGATGATGCCATTTCAAGTTGGCATTGGTTTAGTTTTGCTTTACAATTGTCTGGGAGCCTCAATGGTTATGGCTATGGTTGGACTTCTTGGTGTCATTGCATTTGTTGTGGTGGCCAAAAGAAGGAACAAGCGTTACCAGCTTAATTCAATGATGTGTCGCGATTCAAGGATGAAGCTAGTGAATGAGTTGCTTGATTACATGCGTGTCATCAAGTTCCAAGCATGGGAAAAGCATTTCAATGGGAGAATTTTCGGTTTCCGCAAGTATGAGATTGACTGGGTTTCCAAGTTAATGCACTTAATCTGTAGCATTTTTATTGTGTTGTGGAGCACCCCATAACTCTCAAGTTTGGTACCGCGCTTTTGCTTGGAGTTCAACTTGATGCAGGCACGGTTTTCACCACACAAGTGTGTTTAAGATCCTGCAGGAACCTATTATATCCTTTCCTCAGAGTATGATATCTCTTTCACAATCGTTGGTATCACTTGGGCGGTTAGATGGGTACATGTCTAGCACGAAATTGTCGGATGATTCGGTTGAGAGAGAGGAAGGGTGTGGTGGACGCATTGTTGTGCAGGTCAGAGACAGAACCTTTAGTTGGGATGATGATGGCCACTTCAAGACTTGAAAAACATTAATTTGGAGATTAATAAGGGGGAGCTTACAGCAATTGTTGGGACTGTGGGGTCGGGGAAATCTTCACTCCTTGCTTCAATTCTTGGTGAGATGCACAAAAATTCTAGGAAGGTATGTACTTATTTCTTGTTTAGAAATGAGGACATTATTTTCTGTACCATGCAGTCACTAATTTGTGTGGTGGTGTTCGTTTCTGACTGTATGTTTTGGTGGAAGATTCAAGTTTGTGGGAGTACTGCTTATGTTGCACAAACATCTTGGATTCAAAATGGGACGATTGAGGAAAATATTCTCTTTGGCTTACCAATGAACAGGCAGAAGTACAATGAAGTGATCAGAGTTTGTAGCTTGGAGAAAGACTTGGAAATGATGGAGCATGGTGACCAGACAGAGATTGGAGAGCGTGGCATCAACCTAAGTGGTGGTCAGAAGCAGTGCATACAACTTGCCAGGGCTGTGTATCAAGATTCTGATATATATCTTCTTGATGATGTTTTCAGTGTTGTAGATGCACATACTGGCACTGAAATATTCAAGGTCATTATCTGATATCTTTCTATGTGTCCTACTCTCAGCATTCTATAAGTTATACTAATTCATGTTTTTTGGACCACTGGCTAGTTTAAGTTTCTTGCTAGTATAGCTATATTTTAAATTATAGTAATTCTATGCAGGAATGTGTGATGGGATCTCTTAAAGGAAAGACCATTATTCTTGTAACACACCAAGTAGACTTCCTACAGAATGTGGATCTTATAGTGGGAAGTCCTTTTTATGATCTTTTAATGTTTTGTCTAAGTCAATCTCCAATCGAACTTGGTGAGTGATTCTAAATTTCTAATACACATGTTTGTTTGGTGAAAAGGTGATGAGGGATGGAACGATAGTACAATCAGGGAAGTACAATAATCTACTTGCTTCTAGAATGGATTTTAGTGCTCTTGTTGCAGCACATGAGACATCTATGAAACTTGTGGTGCAAGGTGCGGTCATGCCTGGGGAAAATCTGAACCAACAAATGAAATCACCGAAGGCAGCTTCTAATAACAGAGAAGCAAATGGTGAAAGCAATCCTCTTGATGAGCCCAGGTCTGACAATGAAGGTTCTAAACTCATCAAAGAAGAGGAAAGAGAAATTGGGAATGTTAGCTTTCATATCCATAAATTTTACTACACTGAGGCTTTTGGGGTGGTGGGCATTGGAGGAGTAATCTTTCTTTTTGTGTTGTGGCAAGCTTCTGCGATAGCGAGTGATTATTGGCTGGCTTATGAAACATCAGAAGAGCGTGCACAGTTCTTCAATCCTTCTGTGTTTATTTCTATCTACGCCATTATTGTTGTAGTTTCAGTGCTTTTGATTGTGCTAAGATCCTACTCTTTAAATGATCCTGGGGTTAAAGACAAGACATATATTCTTCTCTCAAATTCTCCACAGCATCTTGCATGCCCCCATGTCTTTCTTTGACACCACTCCATCCGGGAGAATTCTAAGCAGGGTAAGAATTCGAAGGCTCATAGTATGTTATTCTAAATGTCACATGGTATTATAACCTCGAGTCTCTTTACACAAACTTCTCTAAATTTATACTTTTAATTTGTGCATAAACTAACATTTCTACATTACTGTCATATTCACACATGTATATTGACTGCCATTGACTTAAACTTTGACAGGTATCCATGGATCAGACCAATGTTGATGTTGCTATCCCCTTGTTCCTCAATTTTGTGGTAACCATGTACATTACAGTGATCAGCATCTTCATAATCACATGTCAAAATTCTTGGCGAACAGCTTTCTTGTTAATTCCTCTTGCTTGGTTGTTAAACGTTTGGTACCGGGTATGTGCGCGATGGTTTTAGTTAGTCCAATGTATTGCTGTCATTTTACTATTTAAAGAATGACGATGTTAGATTATCAATCATTGTCTATATTCTAAACTTTGTGGCAGGAAAGAAAACTAAATGTGCTTACTATTAATGAGTTCTCAATTCGACTATTGAAGTAATTGAACAGCCATGGTAAAATCACAGTAGTTGCTCACAGCTAAATATATCTCATGCAGTATATGTCAACAATTCATGTGTTTGATTTTTCAATTTTAGGTTTTGCAGGGTTATTTTCTTGCTTCCTCTCGTGAGTGAATTCGTTTGGATTCAATTACAAAAGCACTTGTCATTCACCATTTCTCTGAAAGCATTTCGGGGGTCATGACAATCCGCGCATTCAGAAAGCAGAAGGAGTTTTGCGTAGAAAACTTTAAACGGGTAAATTCTAATTTGCGAATGGATTTCCACAACTTCAGTTCCAATGCGTGGTTAGGTTTCCGCTTAGAATTGCTTGGAAGCATAGTTTTTGCTTCTTCGCCATGTTCATGGTCATGTTACCCAGCAATATCATAAAGCCAGGTAAGCAAACTCAATAGAAAATCAGTTGTAAATTATTTACCTTATTTTTTCAATGATCCTTCACATTACATACATTTGGTTTAATCTTTTAAAGTGGTCCTCAGCAGATCAGACAGATTTGTTTCTGTCAATGTCATCATAACTAAGACTCCTTCGAACAAGTATTTGTTCCATGCAAAATTCTAAGAAAAACTCATAATAGGTGGACCAGGTTCATAGTGTAATTCTTACACAAGAATAGACACTAGAGCAAACGCGGAGTTACAAAGTGGAATTGTAGCATGGAATGGAATGTTTAGCAGACTTAACTGTGGGCTCTGATGTAATTGTCGGTTCCTGTAGTTATATAATTTGCACCATTAACTATTTTTCATTCAAGAAATAACAGTAAAAATTAATTTGTCTTGATGCAAAAAATAATTGTTAAATACTTGTTTTGTCAGAGGCATAATGAGGCTTGTGCACGCCAAGATGTTGCTTTTCTTGGAACCGAATTTCTCAAACTGGATGGTTAGCTCTCTACCTAAACAATGTATTATTGTACTTTAACTTTTTATTTCACTTTTTCCATGCAATGAAACAATTTTTCTTAGTTAGTGCTGATAATTTTCCAAATATCTGCACTACAAGTCAGCACTAGGCATGCTTAACATGATATTACAATCTTTCTAGGAATGGATTAAATTCTTTAATGTGCAGACTTAAAAGTGAAAAGCCATGGTTTTTTGTGTCAAATTCTTTGTTTTTATGGTATGTTTGGAAGGCATGAAAGTGGAAGAAATAAAAAGCGGGATGAGAAGGAAATAATTAATTTTTCTTTTCTTCCATTGTTTGGTAGTACTTAAAAGGGCAATGATGAAAAAAGTTGTGGGACCCACCTAAATATTCAATCCTTTGAAATTGGAAGGAAAAACAGCTTTTGTAATTAAAAATATATATATATATATATATATATATATATATATATATATATATATATATATATGTATATCAACAAAATATAGATTGCTGGTATATGTAGAATTTCATAGCTATATTTTCATTGAATACCTCAAAAATGCATTTCATATTCATTACATCTGATAAATATAGACCGGTTTCCCATCATACCTTTCACAATTTCATGACAATTCTCATTTCTTACAATTATGATAACATAGTCAAAATTTAGCACAGGTTTGGGTTGCCTTGGGCAATAACCTTATATATGTCTTTAAAATAGTTTGATTAATTGTGTTTTAAAATAGGTTTCTTCATTAACATCACAATTCAATGAAATGAAGGCAATGATGACTTTCTTTGTATAAAACTATCAAGGAGAATTGCCTCAAGACTTTCCTATGTTTCATACATCACTGGTAATATTTAAATCTTTAGTATATTAATATATATTTTATATTATAATGAATGTTACTAATTATGTTTTTTATGAGGTGTTTGATCAAGGGAGTGTTCCTAATGAAGAAACAAATGATTCAAATCAAGATCAAGATTGATAGTCGAAGAATGCTATATTAGACTTTTACTATTTTACTTTTATGAAGAAACAAATATTGTAATATTTCACTAGTTTGAACATCTAAATTTTATTGTTTACCTTGAACAAACAAACTTTCTTGTTTTTATATATTATATCTAGTTATAAACAAATATCAAAAGTTTACAATTTTTGTTTATTATTTGATATGTTTCAGGAATTATGTGGATTAAAAAGTGTAACAAATAAAATTAAAGGGATTTAAAACACCAAGCAAAAGTCATCTATAAATAATGAATTGCATTGTTAGAGTTAAAAAACCGTACTAGGGATTTAAAAACGTTGAAATTGAGTGAAATTGAAAACCAACAGAGGTTTAAAAGACTACCAGAAAGTAGCGAAGTTTTTAGAACCGTCGGTGAGTAGTGGAGGTTTCAGAATCGCCGGTAAGTAGTGGAGGTTCCAAAACTGCTAGTAAGTAGCGGGGGTTCCAGAACCGCCGGTAAGTAGCGGGGGTTCCAGAACCGCCGGCAAGTAGCGGGGGTTCCAAAACCGCCGATAAATAGTGGGGGTTCCAGAATCACAGGTAAATAAGTGGGGTTTCAGAACCGCTGGTAAGTACTGCTTTACCAGGGGTTGCTGAAAACTGCCGGTAATCTGTTAACGACGGTAACTTTTCTAGGGGAAAACCAAATCGTGGGTAATGCCTTTAGTGGAGGTTAAAACCGCCGAGAATGCCAAAAATAACCTCCATTAAAAAATATTCTTGATTCCTGTAGTGTCTCTCATTGATTCCTGAAAAATAAATAAAATAAACAAATAATAAACCTCAACTACCACGTGCCAATTATTCTTATTTTTATTACATCATTTGACAACAAGCATATGCCACTGTTTATATAAGGATTAATGTATATGTCGAATTTCAAAGAAAGGAAAGAGAAGAATGTCAAGGGGTGATGTACTTGGAAGAAGACAACGTAGCAATACTTGAAGCTGGAAGAATGAAGACAGAAGAAAAGACAAGATGTGCAACTTAGAAAAAAATAAGGTCATAATGTTTTTTACTAATATATATATATATATATATATATATATATATAAGGATATTTTTATGAATTAAAATTTAGCGGATACGAGTATCCATAGGTATGGATACTATGATACTCGTACCCGTCTCATTAATATGCGGGTATCAAAAATACCCGTACCCATGGGTAGCGGGTATCCATTTTTAATATATGTTTTCTACCCGTTGCGTGTTTTATCCACGGATACCCGTAGGTACGAATTTTGTTGACATTAATGCCACTATGAATAAGGTCTACTTGTTGATCCTAAATTAAGTTGGATTGATCACAATAATTAATCATTTACCTATCATTAGATCATATTTAAACTGTCACCATATTGTCAATTAATATATGATCTTAACTGATGAGCGAGAGTCTTAATAAATACTTAATTATAATTAATGGACCTCTTTTGGATCCTATATTAATCGGGCATATCATATCTAACTAGATCAAGTATGCACAAAATATATATATATATATATATATATATATATATATATATATATATATATATATTTTATTTTTTTTATTTAT
>Ga0214543_1013725_pt1 | contig 9978 bp, 10 predicted proteins | sample CNSS2metaG_FD_160094 | JGI IMG/M metagenome (GOLD analysis project Ga0214543, IMG submission 160094) | Root nodule microbial communities from cowpea collected in UCLA plant growth center, Los Angeles, California, USA - CNSS2 | ecosystem: Host-associated > Plants > Roots > Nodule | place: USA...
AAATTATTAGTATTACTATTAGTATTATTACTATTATATTTTGTTATTGTAAAAATTATTAACATTAGTAGTAATAGTAAAATTATTACTATATTATTATTGTTATTATTATTATTAGTATTATTAAAAATATTAATATATAATATATTAATATTATGATTATATATGATTGTTGTTATTATTAAATTTATTGATAATATTAGTATAGTATTACTTTTAAATATTTATTTAATCAAAATTGATAATATTTTTTTTTATTTTATTTAAATATTTCTATTACAATGACCATAAACTATAAATATTATTATTAAATTTATAAAACTATAATATCATATTTTTATGAGATAATTTTATATTATATTTAAATAAAAAAAGTACGTATAGGTTACTATTAAAAATGTGTATTTTTTATTTCTTTTCTCTTAAAAATTAATTACACATTTTCTATAAATAATAAATATAATATCAATTATATTATTTATAAAAAAACAAAAAAAAAGATCCGTGCATATGCACGGGTCAGAGACTAGTTAGAGTAAGAAATTATTGACATAGCTTAACAATAAACAAATCAAATATAGCATTTCAAAAACTAATATATACGCTTAACCACCTCTACAGTAATTTCTTTTAAATAATTGGTCAGTCGTAAGTAATTAGGACTTTCTTGTAGTACAATATTTCGATTAGAAAACTTAAAATGTTATCAAATTTAATAAAAAATAATAATCTTTTCTATTTTTAATTTAAAATACTTTTTTAAATATGTATTTATGGTTGAATATTTATCAATGTTTCTGTATATTTATATTTTTTATTTTTTACACAATGATAATTTTACTAATATTTCATTATCTTATTTTTTTTATTATATTATATTTCAATTATGAACCTAAAAAAATTTTTCAAAACAATTAAAAAAGATACTTTTTCTTTATTTTGAATTAAAAATACTTTGAAAATGCTTATGTATTTTTTAATTTTTTCTCATTTTTTAATATAATTCTATTATAATATTTTTAAATTTTCTATTTTTTTTAATATTTCTCCCTTAAGATTTTTAGAAAACTTGATGTTATTAATATTTTTTTCTTATCTTCTTTCTATATCACAAGATTTCAATTAAAACAATTAAAATTTTTATGCAATAAAATAAAAAAAGTAACTTTTGTATTTTTATTCTTTAGTTTAAAATATTTATCTATTTTTAAATATTTCTCGTTTTTGAAATATTATTATACTATAAGCTTTTTAGTTAATTCTATTTTTTAAATTTTAGAAAATTATACTTTAGTAATATTTTATTAACTTTTTTTTTCTATAGCACAAGATTTCAATTAAAAATCATTTAAAACTTATCAAATTATGTTTTTAAGATAAAAGATTTTCTTTTTCTTTTCTATAGCACAAGATTTCAATTAAAAATCATTCAAAACTTATCAAATTATGTTTTTAAGATAAAAGATTTTCTTTTTCTTTCAAGATATAACAAGTTATTCTTTTAAAGATGTCAAAAGATAAAACTTATAACTAGAACATTAAATTCAATCAATGTAATGGAATAACGTCAAGTAATAAACATTGAAAAAATAGATTAAATGATACATCCAATTTGGTATTTTTTATTTTATTTTATGAATAAGTTTTATATATTATGATTACTGCAACCATTATTATAATAATAATTTATTCTATAATATTTTCTTAATTATCAAATAAATTAAAAATTATTTTCAAGTAATAAAAAATAAAAACTTAAATGAAATGATACACCACTTTGTTTTTCTTTTTTAATAGTTGAAAAGAATGTGTTATAATCTACCTTACCGTAATTGAAGTACAATTAGGTTAAAAGATTATTGACGTAGCCTAACAATGAACAAATCAAATATAGCATTTTAAAAAATAATAAATACCTTAACCACCTCTAGAGTAATTTCTTTTAAATAATTGGTCAGTCATAAATAATTAGGACTTTCTTGTAGTACAATATTTCAATTAGAAAACTTAAAATGTTATCAAATTTAATAAAAAATAATAATCTTTTCTATTTTTAATTTAAAATGCTTTTTTAAATATGTATTTATGGTTGAATATTTCTCAATGTTTCTATATATTTATATTTTTTATTTTTTAGACAATGATAATTTTACTAATATTTCATTATCTTATTTTTTTTATTATATTATATTTCAATTATGAAACTAAAAAAATTTATCAAAACAATTAAATAAGATACTTTTTCTTTATTTTGAATTTAAAATACTTTGAAAATGCTTCTGTATTTTTTAATTTTTTCTCATTTTTTAATATAATTATGTTATAAGATTTTTAAATTTTTTATTTTTTTAATATTTCTCCCTTAAGAGTTTTAGAAAACTTAATGTTATTAATATTTTTTCTTATTTTCTTTCTATATCACAAGATTTCAATTAAAACAATTAAAATTTTTATCCAATAAAATAAAAAAAGTAACTTTTTTATTTTTATTCTTTAGTTTAAAATATTTTTAAAATATTGATCTATTTTTAAATATTTCTCGTTTTGTAAATATAATTATACTATATGCTTTTTAGTTAATTCTATTTTTTAAATTTTAGAAAATGATACTTTAGTAATATTTTATTAACTTTTTTTTTTCTATAGCACAAGATTTCAATTACAAATCATTTAAAACTTATCAAATTATGTTTTTAAGATAAAAGATTTTCTTTTTCTTTCAAGATAAAACAAGTTATTCTTTTAAAGATGTAAAAAGAGAAAAGATATAACTAGAACATTAAATTCAATCAATGTAATGCAATAACGTCAACCATTATTAAAATCATATTTTATTCTATAATATTTTCTTAATTATCAATAAAATTACAAATTATTTTCAAGTAATAAAAAATAAAAATTTAAATGAAATGATACACCACTTTGTTCTTCTTTTTAAACACTTGAAAAGAATGTGTTATAATCTAACTTACCACAATAGAAGTACAATTTGCAACGTCCCATTTAAGTATTAAACGGAATTAAAAGGAACGTCACACAAAATAGTAATGTAGAGTAGTCCTGGGGTCCTTAACACAACCCCTACAAACTGGGCACACCACGATGCCAACGAAATCCAGATAAAAGTCTAACAAAATGAGAGTAATAGTAAGGCATAGAGCAATACATGGGCCGTAGCCCTAAAGAAAACCCATGAGGAAAAGAAACATAAGGTCCAGCCCAGATGACTAAGCAGCGGAATCGCCATTTCCTTGCTGACCGCGGGAACCTCGCCCATCTGCTCCCATCAATTGAATTGATGATCATCGCCAGAAAGAAGAGCCACATACAAGAAAACCACACAACAAACAGGGTAAGCTAGAGCCAACAACATTTACATCATACAGTCAAATATACTTTCACCATCCAATATCCAAACAGCAACCAAGCATGTTATGACTTTTCAATCAATACACTACGACTCGACTCGACTCATCCGGATACGTATAACCTAGTCGGATTCAACGGATGCTTGCACTTGTGGTGGATACCTTTGCTCACCCCCGAGCTATGTGTTACAAGTGTTACAATAAATCAATTTCCTTCACCACAAGATTCGCCCTTAATGAATTTCAGGCCTCCTGCTACTCTCACAACAGGAGTCAGTCCGCTCTAAGTGAGACTAACTGACTCCTTAGAGTGTTAGGATGCAACCTTACCTTGAATCCTTACCTAGTTATACAGATGGGGCACCACCATGGACACCCACTAATAGGGGCCATGGAATTACGTCCCGACCACTGAAGCACGACCCTGGGAATCCCACCTAGAGAATCCCAAGGAATTACGCACTGACACGGACCAAACTTCCTTAATCAACCAAACAGGTTCAGCATGCATACACCCAAATATAAACAAACATCTCATACAATTTCTCATGATTCATCACTTTCGTATTCTCAACCAAGCCATACCAACTTCTTATTCTCGAACCCATAATATGGAACTCCGTCTCATGTCGAATTCATACCAAACTCATCATTTCAATTTCATGAATCATCTCATACAATTTTCATGCTAAGTTCGTACCAACCCATTATTCACAATTCATGATTTACCTCACACATGCATACTCATTTGTCTCATACTCTCATCACACTACTTAAATTCAAGCCATACATTCACCAACCAAGTCAAGAGAACAATCACACTACGCCCTGCCTTGCCCAGCACCTCGCTCAGGCCTAAAGTTCTCGATCAGGCGAGACGTGCTCGCTCAAGCAAGCCCCCTTCGCCTAGGAGAGGGCTCGAAAAAAGCATCAAGAAACCAACGCGGGATCTCGCTTAGGCGAGACCCCTCTCGCCTGGGCGAGATGTTCGCTCACTCAAAAAAATTGAGCGGGTCACTTGGGCGACCTTTCGCGCAATAGGGTTTGGCCGAGTCCCTGTTCGTCTCGCCTAGGCGAGACTGTCTCGCTTGGCGAGATTATCAGGTCTCGCCACTGTTTCACTTGCAGTAGCTATATTTTTCACACAAGCCAATCATGCAAAATATCCCACGCATCAAAACGAATGATGAACCCATACAACCAACAATAAACTCAAGAGCAGGCCAAAAAAAAACTTAAATTTGAAACCCTAACTTCCCGTACCTGGAAAAAGGGTTAACAGAAACCTTGACGGCACGACCTCGAGCACCGCAGCTCTAGGAACGGACTAGCAAGCTGAAAACAAAAGGTAAACGGGACAAAGGACGGAGTATTACGAAACTGTAACTGTGAACTATGAAGGAATAGCAATGGAACCCACACAATCTAGAAAGCGACACTTACGTGAAGTAGGAGTTGGTTCCGAGCTAGTTCGAGAAGGCTTAGGGCAAAACCCTAGCAGAGTGTCTTGTGAGAGCAAGAAGAGGATGACGGCTGGCTCTATGGAATAATGAGAGTAAGTGTGTTAGGCCAACTTAGGGTTTTGGTTTTATCACTTGGGCCAGCCCTAGGCCCAAATACAAGAGGCAACCCTTTTACTTTAGTGCAGAAAATAATAAAGCAGATTTTTAATGGGCCTTACATTCTCCCCAACAAGAAAAATTTTCGACCTCGAAAATAAAGACTCACCAGGTAAACAGATGGGCGTTACATTCTCCTCCTCTAACTCCCAAGTCGAGTCACCTGTCCTCCGGTCCTAGATGACTTTAACAAAGCTGACCGCTTTTCCTCGGTGTTCCTCAACTTTGCTATCCTCTAAAGCGATGGGTGGTACTTCCACTGTGAGGTCTTCCCTAATCTGTATGTCCTCGGCTTCCAACACATGAGCTGGGTCAAACACATACTTCCTCAGTTGTGAGACGTGGAACACTGGGTGAAGATTCGCCAACTGCGGGGGTAAGGCTATCTCGTAAGCCACCGGCCCAATCCTCCTCGTGATTTGATAGGGGCCAGGGAACTTGGGTGAAAGCTTCCTTGAGCGGAGGGCCCTTCCCACACCCGTGGTTCGGGTCACCCTCAGGAATAGATGATCACCAACTGCGAACTCCAGAGGTCTCCTCCTACGATCTGCATAGGCCTTCTGCCTACTCTGAGAAGCTTGCATCCTGTTCCTCACCATTCTCACTTTCTCAGTGGTCTGCTCTAACAATTTTGGTCCAACCAACACCGCTTCCCCATCCTGATACCAACAGAGAGGAGTCCTACACTTCCTGCCATAAAGAGCCTCGTATGGCGCCATGCCAATGCTCGCATGGAAACTGTTGTTGTAGGTGAACTCTATCAAAGGTAATACTTCATCCCAAGCACCCAGATGATCCAATATGCAAGTCCTCAACAAATCCTCTAATGATTGAATCGTCCTCTCAAACTAGCCATCGGTCTGAGGGTGATAAGCTGAGCTCATAGTCAACTTGGTCCCCAAAGCCTCCTGTAAGGTTTGCCAGAACCGGGATGTAAATCGTGGGTCTTTGTTGAAAACTATGCTCGAAGGGACTCCATGCAAGCTCACAATCTCCTTAACATACAGCTGGGCCAACATGGCCATGGACATCCTCAAGTTCATCGCCAAAAAGTGGGCACTCTTGGTCAACCGATTCACCATCACCCAGATGGTGTCATGTCCTCTAAAAGTCTGTGGCAAATGGGTTACAAAATCCATGGAGATGCTGTCTCATTTCCACACTGGTATTTCCAAGGGCTGTAGATTCCCACCGGGCCTCTGGTGCTCCACCTTCGCCTTCTGACTAGTTAAACATGCTAATACGAACTGAGCAACATCTCTCTTCATTCCCTGCCACTAGAAGGTTTCCTTAAGATCCTGGTACATCTTAGTCATGCCAGGATGCAAACTAAGACGACTTTTGTGTCGTTCCTCCAGAATTAACTTCTTCACCTCAACATCATCAGGTACGCATACCCTACCCTGAAACTGCAGTATACCATCATCACCCAAAGCAAAATCTCTAGCCTCATCTGACCCAAGCTGTTCTCTAACTCTATTAAGACTGGCATCCAATAACTGCCTCTCCCTCACTGAGCCCAAGAAGTCACTAGATATAGTTAGGGTACTACATCTAATGAACTCAGATCCTACCTCCACCTGTAGCTTCATATCTCAGAATTTCTCTAGTAGTTCCACCTCCTTAATCATAAGGTGTGCAGTATGCACTGTCTTCCTACTCAAGGCATATGCCACTACATTCGCCTTCCCGGGGTGATATAGGAGCTCGAAATCATAATCTTTCAAGAATTCCATCCATCTCCTCTGCCTCATGTTTAGCTCCTTCTGGTCAAACAAATATTTAAGGCTCTTATGACCGTTAAACACACGGAACTGAGCACCATAGAGATAATGCCTCCAAATCTTCAAGGCGAACATTATGGCTGCTAACTCTAGGTCATGAGTGGGGTAGTTTCTCTCATGAACCTTAAGTTGCCTTGAAGCATATGCCACAACCTTCTTCTCCTGCATCAATACACAACCAAGCCCGAGGTGGGAGGTGTCACAGTAGACCTCGAACGGCTTCCCGATATCCGGGATCACTAGTATCGAAGCGCTAGTCAATCTTCTCTTCAGCTCCTGGAAATTTCCTCACACTTATCTGTCCAAGTGAAGGGTTGGTCCTTCCGAGTAAGCAGTGTCAGAGGTGCCACTATCTTGGAGAATCCCTCTATGAATCTCCTATAGTAGCCTGCTAACCCCACAAAGCTCCTAATCTCTATGGCCGACTTAGGACTTTCCCACTTTACTACTGCCTCGACCTTTGCTGGGTCCACTGCAATCCCCTGGGCGGATATCATATGCCGCAAAAACTGAACCTCATCCATCCAGAATTTGCACTTGGATAACTTGGCATACAACTATTTCTCTCTCAGAACACCAAGCACCAACCTCAGGTGTTCTGCATGCTCCTCCTGAGTCTTGGAATAGATAAGGATGTCGTCTATGAAGACCACGACAAACTTATCTAAGAAGGGTCTGAAAATCTGGTTCATGTAGTCCATGAACACTACTAGAGCATTGGTCACACCAAAAGGCATAACCACGTACTCATAGTGTCCATACCGAGATCAGAAGGCCGTCTTCTGGACATCATCAGCCTTTATCAAAATCTGATGGTATCCCAACCGCAGGTCTATCTTCGAGAACATCAATGACCCATGCAACTGATCCATCAAGTCATCAAACCTCGGAAGCGGATATTTGTTCTTGATAGTCATCTTGTTCAGTTGCCTGAAGTCCACACACAAGCACGAACTCCCATCCTTCTTCTTCACCAATAACATTGGTGCTCCCCAAGGCGAAGTGCTAGGTCGGATGAATTGTTTCTCCATCAGCTCTTCTATCTGTTTCTTGAGTTCCACTAATTCTGCCGGAGCCATACGATATGGAGCCATCGACACCACGCCCGTTCCTGGTACCAGGTCAATAGAGAACTCCACTTCTCTACTGGGAGGCAACCCTGGTACTTCATCCAGAAACACGTCTTCAAACTCATGTGCCACAGGTATGACTGATGGTCTCTCTCTCTCTCCCACCTCCACACGGACGAAGATTATGAAGCACTACGCGCCACTCTAGATCTCCCTCGCCACCCCCTAACGAGAGACCAACTCAAGCTTTTCTAAGTCGAGAAACAACAACCTCTTCTCCTGACAATCTATCAGAACGCGATTGGCAGAGAGTCAATCCATCCCTAAGATCACCTCCAACTCCTGTAGAGGCAGGCAGATTAGATTTACCTTGTACCTGCGTCCCTCTACCACTACCGGAAGCCTAACACATAAGGACGACATCCTAACTAGACCTGACGTCGGGGTAGATACTGCAAGTTCAAACTACAACTCGCACACCGGGAGACCCAAATGCTCCACACAAGCAATTGACACAAAAGAGTGTGTCGCTCCAGAATCAAACAGTACACATAAAAGTTCACCAGCTATCATGCATCGACCCATAACAAGATTATCTGAGCCTGCAGCCTCTGCCCCGGTCATGGCATACACCTTGCCTGTCGCTTGAGGCTTGTTGCCTCTGTCTCTCCACTGGTGCTGGTGAGGGGTCTGAACTGGAAGGTGTGTTGCTGTCCTAGCAAGGTTGGGACAGTCCTTCCCAAAGTGGCCTTCCTTGCCACATTTGTTGCATCTGCGGTAACCCTCCATGCGCGGGCAAGCACTCCTCAGGTGAGGACCTTCACATATATAGCATTGGACTCGACCTTGCTGGGGAGGAAGACCCCTAGACCCCTAAGGCTGATGGTGAGGTCTGTCGTATGGTCTCCTCCGCTCGTCATGTTTGGGCTTGGACCCAGATGGTCCACCAATCCTCTGAGGCTGCTGAGATCGCTAGCCCTCCACCTCATTCTTCATCTTCTCCATTACCCTGGCCTTCTCCACCAGAGCAGCAAAATCCTTGATGGACAAGGGTGCTACCATCAAGCGAATGTCGCCGCGAAGTCCATTTTCAAACTTACGGCATCTTCACTACTCATCGAGTGGCAAGGTGTAGAAACGGTTGAGATGCTTGAACTTCTCAGCATAATCAGCTATTGACTTCCCTCCCTGGGTGAGCTGGAGGAATTCCACCTCCTTGGCGTATCTGACGCTGTCGGGGAAATACTCTAAGAGGAACTTTCCCCGGAAGGCCTCCCAAGTCACAGGCTCTCCTCTCTCCTCCATGATGGACTTCATGCTCATCCACCAGTGTTCAGCTTCCTCGGTCAGCATGTAGACGGCAAAGGCCAACCTGTTATCTGCTTGGCACATCTTCGCATCGAAGATTCTCTCCAGATCCTTCAGCCACTGATCGGTTGCATCTGGACTAGTCTTCCCGCTGAACTTCATGGGGTGGTGTTTCAGGAAGTCTTCCAGACTCCACTCCCTAACTGGTGGTCATGGCTTTGGGCCAAACACAGGGGCATTCGCCCTGTTCTTCTCCAGTTGGCGGAGTGCCTCCATGTGCTACCGAAGGGCATCCTCAATAGCTGCCCTAGCAGCCTCCATCTGTTGCATCACAAGTTGTTACTGCTCAAGCGATGTTGTTTGTCGCTGCATGGATGCTTTGTGCTGCTGCATCATCGCAGTGCTTTGCTGTGTCATGGCAGCCACCATCGCCTCTATTGCCTTGGCGATATCGGGCACGTCACCCTGGGACAATTGCGAAGTCCTACGAGGAGGTGCCATAGTTCAGTGGCACATAGAAAATCACTTGGTTAGGCTCGAATAAGGCAAGAATTTAACTAAGAACACTCAAAAGACACAGAGAAAGCTGAGCGGACATCCAAGTCCACAGACCTAAGGAATAACCGCTCTGATACCATAAATGTAACGTCCCATTTAATTATTAAGCGAAATTAAAAGGAACGTCACACAAAATAGTAATGTTGATGAAGGTTTATCTTGTTCCTTTTCAAGATTATTGAATATGGTGTGAGTTGATTAAGAAAGCTAAGCGAAATCCCCACTGGACATTAAGATAGCAAGCTATCTAGATGTGAAGGTTCCTTTCACA
>Ga0214543_1013728_pt1 | contig 9975 bp, 7 predicted proteins | sample CNSS2metaG_FD_160094 | JGI IMG/M metagenome (GOLD analysis project Ga0214543, IMG submission 160094) | Root nodule microbial communities from cowpea collected in UCLA plant growth center, Los Angeles, California, USA - CNSS2 | ecosystem: Host-associated > Plants > Roots > Nodule | place: USA...
GGAACAAAGAATCACATGCTTACTTATAGAAAATCTGATCACCTTGAGGTGATAGGTTATACAGATTCAGACTTTGCCGGCTGTGTGGATACAAGAAAGTCTACATTTGGTTATGTGTATCTTTTAGTCGGAGGAGCGATTTCATGGAAAAGTGCGAAGCAGACTGTCATTACTGCATCCACCATGGAAGCTGAATTTGTGGCATGCTTTGAGGCCACAGTTCAGGCTAATTGGTTGTAGAACTTTATTTCAGGACTTGGAGTAGTCGACAGTTTTTCCAAGCCGCTGAAAATTTATTGTGATAATTCTGCAGCAGTCTTCTTTTCTAAAAATGACAAGTATTCTAAAGGTGCTAAACATATGGAGTTGAAATACTTTGCCGTTAAAGAAGTTCAGAAACGTAAAGTGTCAATAGAACATATTAGCACAGATCTTATGATTGTTGACCCTTTAACAAAAGGGTTATCGCCCAAATTGTATGCTGGTCATGTAAAGAATATGGGCATTATGTCTACTAGTGAATGTTGAATGTTAATGTTTTTAATGTTTATGTGACACTCTGAGCTCCCTAATGTATAAATTTCTGAAATCTGTGTTTTCTTCTTTATGTTTATGCATGCAAATTATGATGAAGAAAACAAATTATGTTATGTTATTGCTTTGTAAAATGACATTATGTTTGAACCCATTATGGACTTCTCGTTTTTAAGGTCATATTAAAGAGAAATGGGTGATATAGTAGTACATGGAAGGGATCATGTCGATCAAATGATGTGTGACCGCCATGACTCTTATTATTTCTGTATCTTTAATTGTAAATAATGATGGAACCAATTTATGCAAGGTCTTTTAATGCGCATTATGTTTATGTATTAAATCACATAATGTTATGACATCATATGAGTCAAGTGGGAGAATGTTAGAATTAACTGACGAATTAATTCTATTAGTGACTCATTTGAAATATTATGATGGACCCAATTGTGATTTAATAAAAATATAAAGACTTATTGGTTATTATTATGGGAAGTAATAATAAAATAAAGATAAAGATAAAATAAAAACCAACTTAATGTACGTTGGTTTTATAAAAGGAATTGGGGTTTTGTCTCTGGCCATAAGGTTCTTTTCACAGTAACTCATCAAGAACGTGTGAGAAGAGAAAGAAAGGCAAAGAGATAGATTGGGAAACGGTGGTTGAAGAGCACACAAGATTATAATTGAAGAACGCATATTCACAGGATCTCCCATGGATCAATATTAGTACTCTATTATGCACATAAGACTATGTTTTACACTTCGTTCTTTAAATACAAAAACAAAATCGTGCATTGAACTTTAATATGATACATTTAACATTTAAAAGAAAGTTATAATAGAAATTGAAATGTTGAATTAAAAATATTGAAAGTTAATAAATTTAAATTATTTTATATGCTACAAACATTTTAAAAATAAAATAATTTAACTTTAATGTATTTAAGTATATTAAATATTGTGATACACGAAAGACATAACCCATCTAATCTTTTCACGCGAGAAAAGAAGTCCACAAAAGTTACGACTTTGCTTTCAATTTGATGAAGTGAAGGCATACTGAATTGCGCCAACATCATTAGGCAATGATTCATTTTCACTTCAACTACTTTTACGGACATTATTCACCTCCATCAATGGGTTGTTGACACGTGTTTAAGCCACATGAAAGCGATATCTTTCTGTTGGAAACTTTTATCCGTAACACAAATGACAAAAATAGGTGTTGAATTGGGGGACAAAAGAAAATACCTTTTAGGCTCCACAGTCTTATCTTTTTTAATTAAAGAAAGATGTTTATTGACAAAAAGAGGGGATTCTTGAATTAGTAAGTTTGGCAATATGGCCAATAAAACATTATTATAGTTTATAAATGAAAGTGTTCTTTAACCATTTCTTTTATCACAAAATGGAACCATTCTATTTTTCACAGCGCTATATTTATTATACGTTAACGTTAGTATAACTCAAGATAGATTGATATAGGAATAGAAAATTCATAATATTTCTTGTCAGGGTCATAATCGGCTCATGGTAAACTCTCTAAGGAAAGAATGTCTAAAAAAAATTTTATAACTAATATTTTTTACTAAATCAATTATAATATTATATTTAATGTTTTTAGTACTAATATATCTCTATTAAATTAATTAAAAAAATTTGTTTAAGAAAAAAAATGTCAGAATAAAATTTAATTAAATTATTATTAGTGTTTTTTAATTTTTATTGGTATTAAAAATAATATTTAATGATTTAATTTTTTTTTAAATTATGATTTTGTTTACAGAAAAGATAATGATTATTTATTTTTATTTTGTTATAATTAATCTTGATTTTATTTTATTTCTTTATCTCTATGTAGCTTCTATTGTATGTCCTTACTTTCTTATCTTCTAGAGTCCTTTGTTAGGATTAGAGTTTTGGCAAATAATATTTTTTAAATCTCTTAAATCTCATGTTGCCAGTGACGAATCTTGACCAAAGAGTTTTGGAGGGACCAGAGTAATATAATTCTTTGATCATTTGATTGGATCATTAGTATAACTCTTTAAAGAATGACTCTTCTATAAAACAATTGGATGTTAGATTGCATCATTAGTAGAATGTTTAAATGTTTTAAAAGATGTGAATAAGTATAATTTATCTTGTTTTAATCTTCACATACAACTTTCCTTTTATCACTTTTACATAATGAATCTATTATTTTATTATTCATCGATATACTTTTTTTAAATATATTAAAAAATAAATTATCATAATCTAATAAAAGATTGAGAGACATAATTATTAGAAGAAAAATATATTATAATAAGTCACAATTAAAAATCAGATATAAAAAATATTAGAAGAAAAATTAGATATAAAAATCAGATATAAAAAATATTAGAAGAAAAATATATTATAATAAGTCACAATTAAAAATCAAATATAAAAAATACATAATACATCATTTTTTTTCTTTTATAATCATAAAAGATGAGTATACAAAAGGCTCATGAGTTAAAAAATAATTTTAATAACTATTAAACTAATATTTCATCATCAAGTGAGATAAGAGAGGGTTACATCTTTTTTCTTCGAGAAATTAAGGAAACATATAAGAGTGAGAGATGAGTACAATTTTGTGAAAAAATTAAAAAGGAAATGACGGAAGAAAATACAAAATATATTAATAAATATTTGGTTTAATTACTCTTTTGGTTACTCTTTCCAAAAATGTCAAGTTGGTCCTCCATTTTTTTTAGTCTCAATTTAGTCCAAATTTTTTAGTCATAATTTGATATTTTTAGACGAAAACAGAGACCAAAAGAGTAATTAAACCTAAATATTTTTATTTTTTATTATATTTGATTTTATGTTTTATTATTTATTAACGTTAAATGTTGTATTTTATAAAAGAAAGAAAAAGACACAATTTAATTTCTATCAATTTCTAAAATATACTATCTATAATTTTCAAAATTTCAAAATTTTTAAAATTAATATACATATATATATATATATATATATATATATATATATATATATATATATATATATATATATATATATATATATATATATATATTTTGAAAAAAATTAAAAATATTTGGGTGGGGGGCATGGCCTCTCCCTCCTCCTATAAAAGATTGATCAAGTCATTCCATATAAAGAAGATTGTAATGAAGAGTTGCAATTCAAACTCTCAATAGCTAGCTAAAGCAACATCTATATAATGAAGATTGAGCCACACGAAAACAATACAAATAAGAAAAAAGAGAAAGACCAAAGTGTTATAAATTTGTCATATCAATAGTGTCTTAGAGAAATTGGGTTGAAAGCTTGATTGTTGTAATATCCTTCACTGAGCGAAGTTGTAACATGTGACCTTTGTTGTACAACCCTGTTGAGAGAGTGACATTTGTTTATAATTATAATTAAGATTCATTGATCTCATTAGGATATTGAGAATGATATTTGAAGAGGTTGATTCTCGGTGTAGGCTGGAAATGTTGAAACTCTTGTAGCCTAGAGAGGGTGATACTCATTATTTATCAAAGTCGTTGATTAGTGGAACTTCTTATGCAGGTTGCTTAAGAGACTGGACGTAACCTAGATGGAGGTGAACCAATACAAATATGGTGTATGCATTCTCTGTATCCCTACACTTTTATTTTCAAGTAGTTAATTCGTTTGTAATTGTACACTTATGCGTGTAGTTTCTAAATTTGACTCTTAGGCTCTATTCATCCCTCTTTCTAGAGCCACATCACACCAACAAATTCAAGTGCAAGTCAATATGAGTGATGTTTTCTTGTTTAGATTTCTAGTTTGTTGTATAATGCAACTCAACCTATGATTTTCATTTTGCACCTTACACTAGTTCAAAAATTATGTTTTTAATTCATTCCAAAGTTTTTAAACATGTTAAATTAGATAGATTGTAGTTAGATCTTGATTTTAGAAAATCTCAAAAGTTAGGTAAGTTCAATATTTGTCTCGCCTTGTGTTATATCTTGATTTTGAGTTTTGATTTCTACTATTTTTAGCCAATGTTAGTAGATGTTTTGTATTCATATGATGCTTAGAAATATATTTGCATGTTCATTTCATAGTTTCTATAGTTTGACAATTAATTTTTGTTAATGTTCCTAGACTAGGTTAGAATTGGGGATTTCTTTATTGTAGTTGTGTTTTGATGAAATTCTTTGTTCCAAGTTAATTAGGATCATATAAAATATGTATGGATCTATATTGCATCATTCCATTCCATTCTCCATCATAAAATAGTAATTTGAAGGTGTTGTGAACGTTGATAAGCACATATGCAATACAAGTTCTGCCAAAATTGGTATTAACTTGTAATATTGTGTAAATCAAGTCATTTTCTAGTCTTGCATGCATAATAGAATTATTATAGGTAGATATGCCCCATGCATTTCAACCGTAAAAACCATAGTTTAGTTAGTTATGCATTTTATCCAAACAATTGGTGAAAACTAGGGTTTTGTTACTGAATTTTTACAAACACTTTGCATTTTCATATCTATGCGTTTTTTAGGTGAAATTCAAAGTTCAAAAGATGATCATTGCCACTTATTACAGAATTCATAAATTCATATCTCATTTAGATTCATTTAAATTCATTTTAGGAGATCAAATCATGACATTCATATTAAAGTTCGTGCCTTTTACTTATATACTCGATTTCTAGGTTCATGCATCATATCATTTTTCATTTTAATAGAATTTTAGGATTGTTTTTAGTGAATTATGTAAGACCCACTAATTTAAATAAATAAATAAATATTAATTTAATTAAATGAGGGTAGTAAAAGCTTTTATGACATTAAATGCTAACCATTATAATGTGGAAAAATACTAGCTCAAGTGGTTGAGAGTATTTTAATTGTGTGAAAGGACTTGAGTTCAAGTCTTATGTAGGCCATTTATGTGTTATTTAATTTTATTATTTTGATGATATATGTGGAGCGTGTTGAGCAAGTAAATAGTTTTAGATGCATAAATATTGGCATGAAAAATGACTCGGTTGAATTGGTTGTTCCATATGCAGTTGATAAAAACTTAGCCTTGGTGAGACTGGTAAAAAACAAAAGTTCTTTTTTTTTCTTTGAATTTTTTTTTTGTTTTCATTACATCGTATTTTAGATTTATGCCAAGGTTTTAGACGAGAAGGAAATAATATTTTTATCTGAATCCCATCTGTTAGCCATTTTTGCGGAAACTCTCTTTCGGATAATTGAATGCCGTTATACGTGCATTTAATATATATTTCTCTCTTCCAATCCATATAATCTTCAGACCATTCTGGAATTTGAAAAAATAGTATACGAATTGTATTTTTAATTATTATAAATGAAGGTAATAGAATATATTTCCTAATAAAGCATTGGGTTATTAATAAAACACCTCTTATTACTTGAGCAAATATAATGCTAAGAGAGCACGAGTTTGTGAGTTTTAGTGAGGTTTAAGGGGTTATCTTGAGAGAAAGGAAAAGCAGAAACAGAAGGCCTGGCGGCAGGGAGGGTTCTGCCAGGCGATAGGATGAAACAGAAGGCTTGGAAGGGGCTGGCGCCTGGCGGTGCGAGATGGGGGTGCCTGGCGGTAGGGTGGTGTCCGCCAGGCGGTGACGGTGCAGTGATGACTCTGCAGGCGCTTGGCGCCTGGCAGTGTGTGATGCTCGCCAAGCGGTCTGGGCTAGATTCCGCCTAGCGACGTGAGATACGCGCCAGGCGGATTTGGTCTAGTGATGGTGCGCGAGGAAAGTTTTCTACACCGCTTTAAGGGATGTTCATGATACGATGCTTTGGCTGGGGGCCCAGTTACGAGTGTATCTTGTATTGGGGTAACACGTGACCATTCTAGGTTGTAGCCTAGTGGTTTAGGAAGTCCAGTGGAGTGTGCGAGTTGTGGCTCGTACGGCGAGGTTCGGGTGATTGCCCTCTTTAGTGCATTCTGGTAGAGTTTTGGTAGTCTAGAACAACTACAAACTTATGTTTGTTTTGGGGAGCTCCACTTGGTGTCACGGTGAGATGCTATGGCAAAGTTATTCCCACGTGTGGACTATCAGGTGGTGGCCTTTAGTCGGAGGCGCGAGTAGACACTCGTACAGCAAAGATCGATCATTGATGTCACCTAAAGGGTATAGAAATGATAGACGTCGAAAGGCAAGTGCTGGGAATGGAGAAGTAAGGGTAAAATGGAGAAATGTACTAACCCAGGTTTAAATGCTTAGATGTTGTATTTGATGTTAATTATGTTTGGTTTATTTAAATGAACTCACCCTATCTGTGTGTGTGGCGATGATCATGTAACTTGTTACATGGGAGTAGATGTTGATGCAGGTGGGCAGGCTGATGCATAGAGACAGAGTGGGGACCTCTTGGGAGTTTTACTGATTTTTATTTTGTCAGAATACGGATTTTATGTAATAATTTTCTAGACGAATATATTTGCATTACGGTTTTGTCGCGCATTATGATAATTGATTTGGCGCGTTGGACTTAAAGTTTAAATTTCTTCCCGCGTTTTGGGAATTTGTTTCTAATAAATGAGGTGTTCATTTAAGATTTTGTTTTGTTTTATTTTAATAAGTAATTTCCGGCTAGGACGTTACAAATTACATTCCTTCCACTCTCTTGCATTAGTTCATATTCTCATACATTCAATTCACTCTACTTTTATCTATTTCCTGGGATTGATTCCCTGGTTGACCACTCCACTACATTAGAGAGGGGAAATTAGAATTGTGTTACTTTCTATGCGACTAAGGAGTCTAACACAAGCTGAAAAATCAAATTAATGAATTAATCAAGTCATTTCATATCAATAAGATTGTGATAAGGAGCTACAATTTGAATTCTCAACGACTAGCAAATGCAACAACTATATAAAGGATGCAAAGCCATACGAGAAGATCAACGAAGCTATTTAATAAAGTTCAAAGTGTTGAGAAAGTGTCATATCAATAATGATTAATGAATTAGGTTGAGAGCTTAATTATTTTATATCCTTCTGTAAGTGAAGTTATAATCGAGAGTTCTTAATCTCAAAGGGAGATTGAGAAGGATACATGGAAAGGTTGATACTCGTTGTAACTTGGAGAGGTTGATACTCAGTGTAATCTGGAGAGGTTGATACTCGGTGTAGCCTGGAAAGGTTTGTACTTATGTACCTATAGAGGTTGAAACTCATATAACCTGGAGAGGGTGATACTCATTGCTAGTCAAATAGTGGAATTTCTTAAGTAGGTTGCTTTAGAGACTAGACGTAGACACGGGTGGAGGTGAACCAATATAAATCTCTTATGTGTACTTTCTCTATCCCTACTCTTCTGGTTTGAATAATTAATTTGCTTGTACCAATTTATTTGTGCACATAGTTTTTGAATTTGTTTTCAAGCTTTATTCATCCCCTTCTAGAGCCACATTAGACCGACATATTTGATAGTATTTTAACACTTTTGTATTACAATATTTATCAGTTAACCTAATATCACTCTATAAAAAAATCAATATGACTCTAATGCTCACAAAGTATTCTCTCTTTTCTTTTCTCTTCAAAAATTGATTTGACATTATTTAAACACTTATGTGTTTTCTCTTGTTCTTCTTCTTGTCCTGTTCATTTGGTTGTTGGTACTTATAGTTGTGTTTTGGCATTTGACTATTGATTCATATTCAATTGAGCATATCTTCAATATCGTCTTGTTTCTTCATTTGGAAATTCTTGATATTACATCAAGAGTATATTGCTTCTTATGAATTATCACTTACATTATTTTTAGCGATTTCAATAATTTGAATTTCAAATATAATGCATCATGGCTTCAATCATTTAGATGTTCTGTTATGGTCTTTGATCTACTAAGTATTTCTCTTTCTTATGATTGGTTTATTCTTGTTACAATATTTCTATGATCTACTGAGTACACCATATACTCAATCAAATCTTCAACTATAATATCTTCTAAAAATGTTGAGCCTTCATGCGCGATATTCATAACTTGATAAAATGATAATCTCTTGATTAATCTCATCATGAAATTCAACGCTGAGATTTCTTTGGTCAATTTAGATTTTATCTTTATATCACCTTGTTATTTAATATTTCACTTTTGCGTCATCTGAACTTGACTTGTCTAATGCATGTCTTCATTTAACTTGTCTAGTCATTATTCCATTTGAGTCATCTAATGGAAGTACTCATTGAATAAAGACATTTAACATTTAGCTTAATGAGTTGACTTTGACTCGTCTAACATTAATACTCTTCTAGTGCATTTGTGAGCTTATGTTGACTCGTCTAACACTTTGATTTGACTTGTCTGCTGCTTGTAGGAGTCTAATGCTTTGCCTTATTTTGTTGACTCTTCTAATCAATATTCTTCTCATATGAGTTTACTGAGTTTGCATTATTTGCGTCACTTGATGACCTCAGTCATCTAACACCTTGGTACTCTTGGGTCGTTTGACGCCTTGAGTAGTCTGGTCCAACTTGTGACTAATCAATTCAACACTTTTGATTATACTGGTCTAAGCTTCACTTTTTTGTGTGTTTGTTTCAAACTTCAAGCTTTATCTTTCTCTATGCTACTTGTGCTTTTACTTTGCTTTTATTTCACTCATTCAATAAACATTATTACAACACACACACACACACACACACACACACACACATATATATATATATATATATATATATATATATATATATAAAAAATCATAGTCATCTAATGGTTATCTATGAGCGTCTAGTGCTTATCTAAGAATATATTCTAATAATCTTTAGCTATCACTGAACATTATTATGGTGACTTATCTTTCTTATTTTATTATAAATTTTTTTATCATCAAAACCTACTTTGTGTTTCATATGCATTTCTGTCCTTTTTTATAATCAACAAAAAAGTTGATATGAACAAGAAACAAAAGTTGAAAGAAAAATATTTCTATTGATAAAATGGACGTAGGTTTATAGAAGAAAAAAATATAAAAATTGTTACAAACAACTAGAGCAAGCCTAAGATTTAGGATAAGGGCTTTGGACAAGAAGATGAAGCTTCATGATATTTTGTAATTTCCGTAATGGTTGCTTTAGTAATTGCTTAGAATTATCATATAAATTATTTTATTAATAAATAAAAATATTTCATTCTAAAATTCATTTTAAGCCTTCTAAATTCTTGAATCGATACTGCTCATGGATTTATCAACTCATATACATAAAAATTCACAAAATATAATATAAATAATTGACAAACTCTAAGAGAGACTCTTCATATGCATTTATTATTTTAGAGACCCACTCAATTAGTTCAAAGTAATTAAACGCAGATACTATATGCATATATATATATATATATATATATATATATATATATATATATATATATATATATATATATATATATATATATATACAAATTTTCTATAC
>Ga0214543_1013729_pt1 | contig 9974 bp, 6 predicted proteins | sample CNSS2metaG_FD_160094 | JGI IMG/M metagenome (GOLD analysis project Ga0214543, IMG submission 160094) | Root nodule microbial communities from cowpea collected in UCLA plant growth center, Los Angeles, California, USA - CNSS2 | ecosystem: Host-associated > Plants > Roots > Nodule | place: USA...
TTATATTTATTAAAATAAAATGAAATTAGAAGTGAAGTGGAATGACGGAAAAAAATGTAATGTTAAAGAATGAAGAAAATTTAGCAGAATAAATATATTGTAATGAATAAAATAAAAACAATAATAACAGATATAAAATAATTTTTTTTTATATATATTTATAAATTTGAATATTCTTAAAAGTCAACGACATAACGCATTTAGTGTTCAAATTTCATTGAGGCTCGTTTTCAAACGCAAAAGAATGCATGTGAAAACTGCGAAAAGGAACAAAATCAGCTCACCTACAACTGCGACACTTTGCTTCATTGGCCTTTATCACCTCTTCCTTTTTTTTCCACATGCTTTCCTTTTCACTCACCACCGCTAACACCTCATTCATGCATGTTAGCCACGTTATGTCCATGCATAGACCATAGTCCAGCAACTCCATATCTTGCTGTTTCACTCATATAAACAGAGTTAGGTGTTAGGTAAAGTTTTTCCCCATATTTGTATTCATTTGGTTTTGGACGAAACTTTTTTATTCATCATGATTTACACTGCTGAACTTGTTGCTAATTGATTCATATGTCATTGCTGACGGAGAGCAAACTGCAAATACAAATATGCAGTATGATCACACTATCAACTATATCACTTTTTCTAAATTTTCAACATAAAAACCTTTGCATCGAATCATAAGATGATATCTTTGTTTGTCTTCAAAGTTAATCAAGATTTAATTAAAGACCCAGTATTAAGTTTCTTCCACCCTGCTATAATCAAGATGAATTCTTTTGAAAGCAATCGAGGTGAATTGACCAAATGTGACTGTATAAACCAAAAATATGCATTCACGCCTCCTTTTTGGTTGCTTTAGAATACATTCAATTGACCAAATGTAGAAGAAAAAAAAAACTTTTAGTTTCAACTTAATTGACATTTTGAAATATTCAGAATATATAATTTATTACTTATTTAATATCCTTTCATTCAACGATAGCACACTAGTCTTTTTCGTTATTTCACAAAATTTTATTATTCCAATAACTAAGTACAATTGTCTAACTTTTCTTACAATAGATAAGGACATTGCACTAAAGTCAATTATTTTGTTTTCTATACCTTTATGTTCAACAACAATTAAAACAAGCCAATTGCTTATGCTACTTAAACCGTCCAACATAAAAAATGTGAACAAATTATATGTAATTCATTTTTTATTTTACAAAAAACTTATCTTTTGTTAAGAGATAACAAATAAATATAAAAATCATTCACATAGAATATTTGTTAGACAAGTGACATGTGGGGTGTAAAGAGTGAAAGGCGAAAAGAAAAAAAGTGTTGAATTTAGAAATAGTAAACCATAGAATAGGAGGAAATATGGATATGTACACGAGTCTAGTGCTAAGGGAACAATGAACCCAATTTGTTGTTTCTCTACCTAAACTTGTGCCTCTGCCACCAGGAATCTAATTCTATATTCTTCTCTCACATTAACAACCTTCCCAACTGAGCTCTGAACACCTTTCCGCAATAACCAAAATCTGTTCTAATTAAAAGGAGCATTTAAAACGGTGGGCACCCCAATCCACCACAGCTGTACATTTACCTATCTGTTTCCACCTACCAAACCCAACCCAACCAACTAAAACAACCGCCATCACCAAATTCTACCTTTCAACCTTTCTGCACACAACCCAAATCTGAAGCAAAGAATAGTATGCTACAAAAAAGATGCATAGAAAACATCACCCCCTAAGTTCCTGTGTTTTAGCCTGACTCAGGAACAGGATTTGATTAATCCCAAACTATACAGATTTCTTTTCACCAGACTCCCTATGGAAAACAACACTGCCCCACCAATTCCAACTGCTTGATCCTCTCTCTGCATCCCCTGATGATTTACCAACGGCAATTCCTTCACTTCTAAGTAGCTTAACCCAATTTTCTGCCTCAGGGATTCGATAATTTTTGCATCAGCTGGATTTCCAATGGCATCAGTTACATAGAATACATTTGTAGCCATATTCCCTACTGTGGATATCTCAGCCCTGGTCACATTGAGACCATTCTCGCGGAAAGTTCTCATTACTTCTGCTAGAAGCCCCTGCCTGTCTTCTTTACATAACTCTAGCCGAACACCCTGCAATCAAATAATTCAAAATAAAAATCTTCACCACTTTATATCAGAAGGTAGGTAATAACAAAACAAACGCCAGAGGAAACAAGCACGTACCTCAGATGCCCTTCTCTCCACAGCAGCTTTTAGGCATTGGATTACACGTTGTCGCTCTGGTTCTGAGCTAATTGGAGTGCCATCCTTGTGTCTTATATAAAACTCCTACAGTGAAGATCAGAACAAACTTAGTAACACAAATTAAGGAAGGGGAATAAACTAGTTTTGAGGGAAGGAAATAGAATAATCACCAAGTATGCTCTGTCATCATTTGTGTTAATAGTTGCATGAAAAACATCATATTCCATGTCTGTCAAATTGGATACCACATCGAATAAAAGCTTGGTTCGATCTTTGCACTGAACATTCACGACTGAATAGCCCCTTCCTGCCCAATTCTGAACTGTCACCACTGGCTTATCAGAAGTAACCTCAAGAATGGGAGTCCTTTCGTAATCACGGTCTGTAAACATCATCTGGTGTAGCCTTCTTTCAGTGTGCATAGCAGCCATAGAAACAGAAATTTTTGCACTTCTAATGTCATTGTCTCCCTTCAAAACATTTCTTAAGCGCAATTCAATCTTATTAATTTTCTGAGAGTCCTCAATAGTAGACCCAGAACTAGAGTCTTTTACATAGATCAAGGAAGCAATACGTCCATTGTGAGTCCAAACCTTCGCCTCAACCACATCACATTGAAGATCAGCCAGTACGGCAAACACCTCCGATAAAAGACCAACTCGGTCAGTTCCTGTCAATTCCAGCGCAGTGAGACCATTAGAGCTGGTGGTTCTCCCACACTGAATGCTCCCAAGTGACTGTCGTGAGAAAAATCAGATTAGATACACAATAAACACGATTTAAAAAAAAAAAAAATTCTATTTGAGAACATTGAAATTGTAATTCATTTAGAACTTGTAAAGACCATCAAATACCTGCTCAATATATTTTAAAACGTTTTCATCCGTTATCTTGTTTCCATTCTGGTCGGTGACATGAAAAACTGTCAATTGAACAGGCAAAAATATAAGTGCACAAGGCATTTACCCATCTCAGGAAAAGAAACCTGAACCAAACCAATTATGAAAAAATGAAATAACAATTGGCTTACCATCCATACACCATTTGCCATCAGCAGAAATATAGGCTTTCTTTATAGAAAGGTCCAGGTCAGTGAGCACTTGTACAGCATCCAATAAAATACCATGCCTTCTAGCACTGTCAACCTGTGAAATTCATTGAACAAAAAAAGACTACTGTTAATTGATTATTCTTTCTTTACATGAAAACAAAATATTTTTAGAACAACTTGTTTCCATCTGGACAAGAGTTTCGTGGGGAGGTTACCTTGACAAGAGTAGCTGAAGAGAACACGGAATTGTCAATAACAACCCTGTTTCAAATTAAAAAAAAAAAAAAAAAAAAAAAAAACAGAGTTAGCAAAATTGATCTGTCCCGTGATTTCTCCTCCAAACATTAAGATACAAAGAATGCAATAAAGGGAACAGTGACGTTTCACAAGAGCAGAAGGCCACACGCAATTAAAAAAAGTCAAAAACCTGTTAAATAGTAGCAGCAGACAAATCAAATTCAAAAGTCGGTGTGACTTTCTTTTAAAAAAAAAAAAAAAGAAATATACATCCTTTGAAATACTAGATGCAAGAAGAGCAAATGCAAAGGGCATAGACACGAAACATTCTTGTCTGCCAACAAGGGATTTCCCTGAAAAATCAACTAACACAAAAAAAAAAATAGCACCTAGTTTCGAATTATCAGTAAGGGGTCACGACCAGTCGGAGTAAGAACAAAATATCATGGCTTAATAATAATTTTTTGCAGAAAATCGTATAGTGTGTCCATAAATCAACACAAAACCAGAGTGAACTGAATGATGGCTTAAAATTACACAAAATCAGCTTCAAAACTTCTAGATCGTTGCAAAACATGGCAAGTTACAAACTATAGTCTGAACTAAAAGAATCAAAGAGGCAAAAAATCAACAAATGAAGAGTGGTATAATGGTTTACAAACCTGGGAGTGCTCATTCGTATAACAAGCTTTTCGTACTCGTCCGTGCACGCAGGCCACTCCATTTCCCTGTTGCGGTTCTTCAAGAGAGAGAAGGAAGATTCTGTATCTGTATGAGAACAGAACCAGAATGAAATTTAACAGTCTTTTTTCTTTTCTTTTTTTCTCTCTTCTTCTTCTTCTTCTTCCCTTAATGGAGTGTGCAACAAACAGTGACTCTGTTTCTCTCTCTATTTGCCTCCGTGTTTACAAAGAAACACCCTTATATATATCTTGCACCAATATTTTAAAGATATTTTATCTTGAGGAATTTTTTATTGATATAATTTAAAATATTTAGTATAGGGTAACCCTAGCATGTCTAAACACAGGGAAAGATAACACACAGCACTGTCACATGGCGTGACTAGCGCCTGCCGCTGACCCAACTTTCTAATTTGGTTGTTCTGTTTCAAATCACACCCCATAATTTTGTTAAATCCTTTTAATTAACGCTCTAATCTTGAATCATACCAGGATGACACGTGTCCTCTAAAACCAATCAGCAATCCAGCATGGACAACACGTGGGATCTGCACATGTCGGTTTACTTCCTCTCTACTCAACAGGTAGGAACATTTTAAGAGAGGGTTGAACACGTGGCGTGATTGAGTTGAAAACTGAATCGAGTAAACTTGGTAATTAAGGTGAGATTGGCCACCTCAATGATGACGTGTGCACGTGATAACACCGCTTGGATCTCGGCTTTTCCTTTAGCATTCACTCGTCTTAGTCACTTCTTTGATATTTTGCTTTGCTTATTATCATAATTTTTTTATTGTTTTTATTTTCATCTTGATATTTATTGTTGTTTATTTTCATTTTAATTTTAATCGATACAATACATATAGAACATTTTTTTTAAATTATAGAATGTGTTTTTATTTATTTTTTTAAAAAAACAAGACAATATTTAAAAAATATATAAATATGTGGAGGTAATTTGTACCCAGTTTCATTTTTACATAATAAAATTTTACTTTGTCCACACAAAATTAATATTATCCCATTAGACATTTTTCAGAAAAACAACTGTACTTATATTGATTTTCATTTTTTTATACAATTAACAATAGAGAACTATGTTGTGTTTTTAAAATATAAAAGTGTCATATAACAATTACAATTTACAGAATGGTAAATATTTTAGTAATTTTCATCCTAATTATTGTTTCTTTCTATAAAAAAATCATTATAACTTTTTTTTCATCAATTAAAAAAAATATGAATTTGTCTAAATTATCGATAAAAAAATGGATAATGAAGTTATTTTAATAGTAACTATCTTTAAATGATAATAATAATTGTATATTTCTATTTATTAATAAAATAAGTTTTGTTTTGACAGATGGGGAAAACTCACAAAAATATATTAATATTAATTAATATTAATATGTATTTACATTTATGATGTATAAATATAATTAACTATGCTTAAATGCAACCAGTTATTGTTTGTTTGAGAGTTTTAGTGTGTAGTGGATTTAATCAGTATTTCTCCAACTCTGCTATTTCCTTTTATTATTATATTATAATATTATATTATTGAACATATTTTTCAATTATATACACATGAATATTGCATTTTAAGAGCAATATTCGATCATTATCGATTAAATTTATCATTAAAACATAAGATCATCTAAGGTTATATTTAAGAAATATATTGAAAATTTATAACTATATATATATATATATATATATATATATATATATATATTTCCTCAGTTGTTACAAAGTAATTAAATCACAATTATTTTATTCAAATATTCTGTAGTTTTAAATGGATTATTGTTATTATTGTTTGATTTTAATGTTTTTAGTTTCTGCATGAGTGTTTAGTAATTTTAGTTTTCTGATTGTGTTAACTTTTATAATTAACTAACGCTAAACAAATGAAAATATTAATTAACAGAATCAAAATAATAAAAAGTGTTTTGAATTGAGATATTATTCTTGTTTGAAGTACACAACGACTTAATCAGTATGTATATATTATTTAAATTTAATATAAATACAATCATTTATATTTATTTTAACTTTTTATTTAATTATTTACTTTTAACATCGTATTTTTATAAAAAATAATTAAATTTATTTGGAGTGTATGATTTCTTTTTTATATATTAATTTTAATCTTATAACGTTGATAGGTTAATTATAGATAATTTATATTATATTATTAATCTTAGAGCAAATAAAGATAACAAAATATATTAATATATCATGAACAAAATTATTTTATATTAATTATAAATTGTGTAAAGTTAAAAACTAAATAGTAATATTTAATTTAAATATTATATGTAATTTAATATATTATATTTTTATTTTAAAAATATAAAATATAGTTTATAATTTTTGTCTTTATTTTGATAGTGTATACTTTAAATTAATTCAACTCAATCTACAGATTAAATACCTACCAAATGTGATGTGTACTTAGGAAATCAGGTAGATATTATTTATCTTATTGAAAAAAAAATCAGCTCAAATAAATGATTAAATGTTGAAATAAACGTGTAAGATTTGATAGTAAAATAAACCTTGCATTCATTATAAATTTGAATATAATTTTGTAATAAAATCATAAAATATAATTATACTTGAAGTTGTGTGTTTGGAGAAAACCAATTTTGATTTGTTAAGTGAAAAGATTGTTACAAAAACTAATAAGAAAACCAAATTGTATCTGATTACTGTACATAAAATAAAATAAAATAAAGAAGATTATATCTAATTAAAAATACAAGTTATATTAAATATATAAAAGACAGTATTAATATTCACTTTTTCTAAAGATTTTTTTATTTTATTCTCTCTAACTTTTTAGAGAAAATTATTCTTTTTCATTAAATGGTATAATTGGAATTGTGACTCTTTGTATGGATATTTTGAAGTTTATGAGTCTAATTGATTAAAAAAATTATATTAATTAGTCCAACTTTTTATTGCAAATAAGATTCCATTTAAGATTAAGTTGGATTAATTTAAGAATTTTCTGGGGTTGTTATTGAGTGTTGAATAATTAAAATGTTTTTGAGTTGTTATACATGCATTTTTGCATGTTAAACATGTTTAAATTGGGTTTAAAAATTAAAATAAAAAAAGAGAGCTAGATTTTGTTAATTTAAATTATATGCATTGTGGTTAATTATGTAAAATTGTATGATTAAGCATGATTTGTTTTGAGGATGAAAATTCATGATACAGACTATAAAGAATTATTATAGACATATATTTTTTGGTGTTTTGTTAAATTGCTTAAAAAAATTTTGTAAATCCCCTGAATGACTATATTTCTGAAGTGAATTCCATCACGAAATAAAATAAATATTTAAATTATTTAAATTATCTTATATAAATTATTTTAATATAATAATGAGTTAAATAAATAAAAATATCATTATTGCTATTCCTAACATTTTTTGAACAAATATTGAGTTAATTGATAATGTTTAACATCGAATACACTGTGGTTTAAGTTGTGATAGAGAATAAATTGAGATATGATTAAAGTGACATTATTAATGAAAATTAACCTTGTGATAATTATAAGTCAGAGTTATAAAAAAGCTACTTCAAGTTATTGATGACTAAAAAGAACTGAAGGGTAGTAAAAATTGTTTATCAAATACCTCTTATAAGAGGATTTGTTTTTCATTCAGAAGAAAATGTTAAACATTTTAAAAATTGACGTATATGTAAACTTCAATTCACATGAACTCCTAAAAGTTATATAACTTTGGAACATATTATAGAACAATCAGAACCATACGAAATCACACGTACTCATTAGAGAAATGAGCACTTAAAAGTTTATGAAAAGTGTTTGCACTAGTACCTAACTTGCATATAATATAATATTTAGTGTTGAAAGTCTTACGATAATCAGATATAAGACTAATTTATAATACATAATTAAATATAATTATAATTTTACAATTTAATTTTGTAAGATTAAATTAGAATTAAATTTTATTTTTGATCTATTTGCGAAGAAAGTACGGTTGGGAGCCAAGGAAATAGAGGGTGTGGGTACCCTTAGAGTCAGAAAACACGTCCCAGGGTTTACGAATACAGCATGTATTGGTATTGGTATCCGCAGAAGATACATACAAAATCTTTCAAATAGAAGAAAGAAAAAGAAAGATAGACAACATGCTGAAGGCCTGCAAGAAACAATAAAGAATTGTAAGACAGGTTAGTTGAGGGGAATAGAAAAAGATGGTTGAAAGTGTAGCTGGAAGAGACGTGGTTTATGCCAAACATATACACAGATCCCTCCTAAAAAGGCGTGTGGGGCACACCACACACTGTGTGTCTCTTTACACAAACTAAGGGACATTGTACGAGGACAAACAAGGATACTTCGATTTAGGGTTTTAGGGTTTTCAGATTAACTGTTGAGAGGAGAAGAACGAGAAGCGGAGTGGGAGACCTTTAATCGAACGGCGCCGCATGTTTTTCCGTGGGACACTCACCGCATGTTTTGCTCCAACCTAGATGTTCTGTCTTGCTCCAACGTGCATCAACATGTTTCGATCAATAATCATTATTATTGCTAAACTAGTTAACTTAATTACCCTAATGCACCCAATCAGATCCTGTGATACTTTTCATTAATAAAAACAGTTAAATAGAACGTGTGATACTCCACTCCGCAACTACGGACACCACTTAGTATGATACCATATGTTATAAATATAGCATTGAAATATCTCAAGCACATTCTATGCATTTAATTTATACTAACTTTTTACATTGATCTGTGTATCGTGTTGGTTCTGCTGTGCTTCATTTATAGTGATTGCAACTACTTCCTTGAGTTCCAATAGAAGTCGCACTTGCAAAAGTTGTATGGTTAAAGGTAATAAATGATATTGGATAGTGTATGGAAACTTAACGTGAACCTATTTATAAAGATTTGTTGGACCTTCGTGATCAACATGTTTAATTAACATTGCTTAATGTGAATCTAAATTAGTACAGTAGTTACTCGGATATAAACAAGGTTAAACTACAGATATTTATGTCAAGAGTTTTAACATAATAAGTAACATCATTGTTCTGAATAAACAATACAAGTATAAGAAGCTTCTCTGAAAACTACTTACAAGAACTTTTGAGTTGTTTTATGGAGAGTTTATTTGTTTGTTTGTTTTATAGTTGAGTATAACTTTAAATCTTGTGGACAGGTATTATGTTTGTTTTTCCTATATTTATATATTTTTTGTTTTGCTTTTGATAAATATTTTTAATGTGAGATTCTCCATGCTCTCCTAAACAAGGTTTTAAAATGTCTTCATTTATTACTTTATTTGTTTTAATGGATGGTTTTTTACAGTAAACAAATCATTATATACCTTAAACGTAATAGTATTAAATAAGAACGTAAAATAATATTGGAATAACTTTTGTTTGTTTTAAAACATTAGAGTTTTAAAACTTTTCATTATTTTTTTCTACTTTTGTAACAGCACTTTTTTGAACAAGATACAGTTTTTATTTGAAAAGAGTTTCTAAAAATCCAATTAAACAACTTATATTTCGAAGAGTGTCTTTAATCTGTAAAAGAATGAGATTGGATAAACAATTTGCTCTTTTATTTTGGAACTCTTATTTTTAGCTTTAATATAAAAAGGTGGCTTTCAAGTAAAAAAAAAAAAATAAAATAAGACAAAAAAAATAAAAAAGGAAAAAAAAAAAAAAAAAAAAAAAAAAAAAATAATAAATTTTTATT